>Ga0172375_10000176_pt1 | contig 98130 bp, 80 predicted proteins | sample LakKiv1m_FD_114537 | JGI IMG/M metagenome (GOLD analysis project Ga0172375, IMG submission 114537) | Freshwater microbial communities from Kabuno Bay, South-Kivu, Congo - kab_092012_11.1m | ecosystem: Environmental > Aquatic > Freshwater > Lake | place: Democratic Republic of the Congo...
CGGAAGGCTGTCCTTCATGACAGCCAGCGAATGATACCTTCCCGCAGGAAACGGATTCTTCATTCCGCGATACAGGTCGGACTTGTCGTACGTAACCATTGAAATTTTTCCGTGCATGATCCTTTTGGCATTCGCGACAACCGCGCCAAACGCAACGCCCATGCTCTGGTGGCCAAGGCATACACCGAGTACCGGGACAACGCCCGACATCCGCTTGATCACCTCGACTGAAATCCCAGCCTCTTTCGGCGTACATGGACCCGGCGACACAACAATACCGGCAGGCTTCATCGCGACAACCTTATCAACAGTTATCTCGTCATTCCTGAAAACCTTTATGTCCCCGCCTTGGCTGGCCATAACCTGGACCAGGTTGTAGGTAAACGAATCGTAGTTATCTATCAGAACAATCATCTCTTATTGTCTTTCTGTCTAAGTTCATCGGTGTTCATCTGCGGTTACAATTCTTCATTCGGCATTTACAGGTTCCCTATTTCCAGCCCTTTCGCCGCCATCTCAACTGCCTTCTGCATTCCGCGCGCTTTGTGGCAGGTTTCCTCAAATTCCTTCTGCGGGTCCGAATCAAATACAATTCCGGCACCAGCCTGTATCGAGACAACGCCGCCGCTCACATTCATTGTACGAATGGTAATGGCGAGATCCATGTTCCCGCTGTAACTGACGTAACCAACGGCACCGCCGTAAACCCCGCGCGGCCCCTTTTCCAGCTCATGAATGATTTCCATGGCCCTGATCTTGGGCGCACCGCTCAATGTGCCGGCCGGGAAAGTCGCCTTCATAACATCATATGCATCAAATTCTTTCCGCAAAATTCCTTCCACATGCGAAACCAGGTGCATCACATGACTGTACCTTTCGATTACCATGTATTCCGTCACCTGAACACTGCCCGATTCCGCAATCCGCCCGATATCATTCCGGCCCAGGTCAACAAGCATTACATGCTCGGCCTTTTCCTTCTCATCCGCCAGCAGCTCATCTGCCAGCCGGCGGTCCTCCTGCTCGGTTGCACCTCTCGGTCGCGTACCGGCGATGGGCCGAACCTCCACGCGGTTACCCGTAAGGCGAACCATTACCTCGGGAGACGAACCGACAAGAGTCTGATCCCCTATCTTCAGGAAAAAAGTGTAAGGTGAAGGATTTAGAAGGCGAAGCGCCCGGTAAAGCTGCAGCGCGGGAACTTTTGTATCAGCGCTGAACCGCTGGCTCGGAACAACCTGGATAATGTCCCCCTGGTAGATATACTCTTTTGCCTTAACCACAATCCCCATGAATTCTTCCCTGGTCATGTTGGAACGGAAATCCACCACAGGAAATGATTCAGCCTTTGAGGATGGCGCCGGCTTCTCTATGGTCGCAACTATCTTTTCAATCTGGCAAAGCGCATCGCGATAGATTTTAGATAGAGCGCCTTTGTCCATGCCTTTATTAGGCCTGGTGCAGACAACGATCTTCACCGTATGCCTCGTGTTGTCAAAAACAATGATCCGGTCAGCCTTCAGGAAACGGCTGCGCGGCACGATATTAGAGTCCGTCTTTTTGGGCAGCGGCATCTTTTCAAATTCAGCCATCGCCTCATAACCGACAAAGCCTACCGCACCTCCAAAAAAACGGGGCAACCCGGAAACCTCTGCAACCCGCAAACCGCGGTATATCTCACGGATCTTCTCCAGCCCTCCGGTCCGACCCCTGGAATGGTCAACTTCCAGAAGCAGTTCGGGATCAATTCCAACAAAGGAGTAACGCCCCCATTTCTCGCCGCCTTCCATACTTTCAAGCAGAAAAGCATTCTCATGGTCCGCAAATCTCTGGAGAACGGAAACCGGCGTTTCCGTATCAGCCAGTATCTCCCTGTAAACCGGCACAAGGTCGTATTCCCCGGCCAGCTTCAGATACTCCTGTTCATTTGGATAAATCATGACGAGACGTATAGAATCTGAGACCTAAAAGGTCAAGCCCGACGTTTTTCCTAGCCCAAACCTCGCCCTTCAGGGGAGAGGTCCGTCCAATGGCCGGGCCGTGTGAGGGTATATCAATGACTGGAAATATCGTTGAAGTTGGCACGCCTCGCTACTATCCTGTCTGCAGATGAACTGGACGACAGAATCAAAGGGCGGAATAATACTGACAATACGTGTTGTTCCACGCGCCTCGAAGAACGAAATCGCTGGCGAACTCGGGAACGCCCTGAAGGTCCGCCTGCAGGCTCCGCCAGTCGAAGGTAAAGCAAACAAAGCCCTGGTTGAATTCCTCGCCGACAAGCTCGACATCACCCGCAAACAGATATCGATACTCTCCGGCGATACCGGCCGCAACAAACGCATACTGATTACCGGGGCGACACTTCAGGAAGTTGAAACAGGTCTTTTACAAGAATAGATAATTACAGAGAGGTTCAGGGCTTCGGCCCAAACAGCCTCATCGCGTTTGCCGTCGTAATCTCCGCAATTCTCTCAACTGAACAACCACGGAGCTTTGCCAGTTCTGCCGCCACATGTTTCACAAACGCCGGCTCATTCTTCTTTCCCCTGTGCGGCTCGGGCGCCAGAAACGGAGAATCAGTCTCAATCAACAGAAGGTCGTCAGGCACAATCTTAGCCGCTTCGCGAATCTCTGAAGCATTCCGGAAGGTAACTATTCCGCTGAAACTGATATAGAAACCAAGCTCCATCAGCTTCAGCGCGAAACCAGAGTTTCCGGTGAAACAATGGATCACACCCCTCACGCCTCGCCACTTGCTAAGCAATTCGGCAATATCGGAATCTGCTTCACGGGTATGAATAATAACCGGCAAATCCAGCTTCCCGGCAACTTCCAGCATCCGGCCCAGCAACTCCTTCTGTGCCACGGCGGTTTCCGGATGATAGTGATAATCCAATCCCACTTCGCCAATGGCACTCACTTTTCTTCCCCTGACAAACGACTCGAACTTGTCAAAATCAATCGATCGCCCGGCATGTTCCCTGTCAAACCCGGCCGCTGATAAAATCTTCCCGGGAAACCTGCCGGCAAGATCAACAGCCATTATGTTGCCTGCCTCAGAACCCCCGACCGCCACCATCCTCTCAACACCAGCCTCCCCCGCCCGCCGGATGACATCGTCAACACCTAGCTCCTTCAGAACATCGAAATGAACATGTGTATCTGTAAACATTTCCCGAAAATATCAGTAATCATGCACAACGCGCAAAACAAAACATTTGCCCGCGCAATAGCTAACCTGTATAAGCGCAGTCTCCAGTGAAGCCCTGTTCTGAAGGACAGGGCTTCTTGGCGAAACCACGCCGAAGCTTGGTGTCGCATTCATCCATGGCGCGCCACGCGCCATGGCTTTCTGCGAAGGCGGTTAATGCTTAAGGAGGCAAATGAAACTGATAACTGCAGAATTGATTAACGAACTTGCCATAAAGGCAGCCGCAAGTCCAAGACGGCGCAGTCATTACAACATCCACGAATCGCCTTCTGATGCAATCCAGCGGCTCTTTGTGGCTTCAATGAAGGATTCCTATTTCAGGCCGCACCGTCACCCCGGAAAATGGGAATTTGCCACAGTCATCAGCGGAAGTTTCGACATTATCGTTTTCGATGATTCTGGCCGCGTTACAGAACGCCACTCCATCGGCGAAGGCACCGGCATTACAGCCTTTGAGATGCCGGCAGACACCTGGCATGCATGGATACCCCTGTCAGACGGTTCTGCATTCCTTGAATTCAAACAGGGACCTTATGACGCCAAAACCTCTTCCGAATTCGCCACATGGTCCGTTGCCGAAGGTACGCCTGAAGCTCCAGCCTTCGCCGCAAAACTCCGTTCAGCAAAAACCGGAACCACGGTCGAGTAACGAGATATTGAAGGACAACGCCAGTGTCATTTTGAGACTGAGTTAACAGCCCCGGGTTCGCGATAGCCTACAAAAAGATTGTTGGATATTTCATTTCATAGTTTCAATTCGCAAGACTCTGATCAGCTTTGGCCTCCCATTGAATTCGATAGTCCGATGAGAGAAACTGATGCCGAGTTCGCATTCGTATGTTAGCGAACCGCCGCCGTTGTCTTGGAACTTCAAATATACCAAATTGCCCTTTCTGCCGATAACTTGATAGCGCATGTAACCACTGCTATCGTCCGATTTTACGCTGATCCATTGACCATTATTGATGATAGATCCGTAGTCGAACTGATTCCTGTTCGCCTCGACTGCGTCAAGGTTGATCTCCGTGACAATGGGTTGTTCTGTGTCCGACCACCAGCATCGCACCATCGAAAACACCTTCGGATGGATCACCGGTAACGGTTCGATTGCTGGTTGCGTCGTAAGGCAGCCAGCACAGAGACACAACGTTGCAAGTATTGCTATTCTGATCATTATCTTTCCCTGCATCCAACCCATGTATTAAACCCATTGATATCGTAAAAACAGATACTACTTTCCAGACTCTTTATCCATGCCGGAAAATAACTCCATTTTGGCTGATTAGCGGGCCAAATTGGACGGTCTGATTAGATCGCAAAACGAAAAAGTTCAGTTGACTGAACTTTTTGGGCAAGTGGCCTGATATCAAGCACTTACGACCGACAATTTGGGGTTTTTACATAAAGTTATGAGCTCTTCAAGAAAAGATGTTGCGTTACGCCTTCGCTCAGATGTTACAGCCTGACAAACAGGTCTTTCCTTGTTGGCGCCTTTGGCGCCACTTGTCCCGTCGAATGACGGGATGGCTAACCGCACCATGCATTTCGCTTCTTTCGAGTGAATATTTCACATCAGATTGCCTCGCGGATTACTTCTGTCAAGGCGGAGCGGTCGTGGGGATACTCATGGTATCCGACGATCATGACAACGCAGACAGGAAGGCAATACTTTAGTCCCGCGATTCGCGGGATCACGCAAAAGGTTTTCTTGTGAAATGCGTGTCGCTTATCTTGCCTGGCCCATATCAACCAAGCTCAAGATTAGGGAAGACGTCAAGGTCCATTGACTCCTTACCCGAAATTCCGCACCCCGCCCCCGCCAGCCCTGCCACCATCGCCGCATTGTCCGCACAATACGCCGGCGCGGCAAGCATCAGCCTGACCCCCTTCTCCTCCGCCAGCTCCGCAAGCCTCGCCCTCAACCGGCTGTTCAGCGAAACCCCGCCGGCCGCTGCCAGATTAAGACCGCCCGTAAGCGCTTTCCTGCACTTCTCAATCAAGGAATCGATTATTGCCTCCTGGTAACTCGCCGCCACGGCCGCCAGCTTTTCATCACCTGGCGCCAGAGGATTGTTCTTCAGGTAATACAGGAGTGAGGTCTTCACACCGCTGAAACTGAAACACAGTCCGGCATCCAGCCCGGCAACCTGCCCCTTCCCCTGGCGGTATCTTCCTCTCGGGAATTTAACAAGATCCCTCTGCCCATTCCTGCTCACTTTGTCAATGACCGGCCCGCCGGGATATCCAAGGTTCAAAAGATTGGCACCCTTGTCAAATGCCTCTCCGGCCGCATCGTCTATCGTCCGGCCAAGCAGCTTGTACGAACCTGGACGCTCAACAAGAAACAGGTTGGTATGCCCACCCGAAACAACCAGCGCAATGAACGGACAAACTTCGGCTGGCTTGGGCGCCCCATCACCCAGGAATACCGAGTATATGTGCGCTTCAATGTGGTTAACGGCACAAAGCGGCTTGCCAAGCCTCATCGCCAGCCCCTTTGCTGCGGAAAACCCGATAAGCAGGGAACTCGCAAGGCCCGGCCCGTAAGTTGCGGCTACCATGTCAATCTGCTCCCAGTCCACTCCTGAACGCTTCAACGCCTCGTCAATAACAGATGGAAGCGTTTCAACATGGCTGCGGCACGCAATCTCCGGAACAACGCCGCCGTATGGAGCGTGCAGATGGATCTGGCTGAAAACAACATTGGACAAAACCCGTCTGCCATCGGCAATTACGGCTGCAGATGTTTCGTCACATGATGTTTCGATTCCAAGAACATTCATCGCGGTGTATTCCGGTTGAAAAAGACTACGCCGGCAGTAAGGGCTATTTTCCCCTGGCCTGGATGAGCTTCATCGCCTGGAGAAGGTCACATGCCCTCTGGAGCTGGTGATCGACAACATCCTTTGCTTGATCCTTCTCCTCTTTCGTAAGCATGACAGGAGCTTCGGTCCTCATTCTCTTGAGCTGAACATCACGCCACTCCTTGAAAGAAATATAAACAGGCACATCGGGATCAATGCCCTTGTCATGTATCGTCCGTCCCGAAGGAGTATAATACTTGGCAGTCGTCAGCCGCAGCGCTGACTTGCCGTCGCCTGCCTTCAGCGGCAGAATACTCTGAACAGATCCCTTGCCATATGATGTCGTTCCCACTATGACGGCGCGCTTGTTGTCCTGGAGCGCGCCGGCGACAATCTCGGATGCGCTGGCCGAACCCCAATTGACAAGGACAACCATCGGAATGTCCTTGTAGGCTCCATCAGTCTTCGTCCTCTTCTCCTCCTTGGGCATAACACCCTCCCGGCCCTTTGTGGTAACGATAAGCTGATCCTTCGCAAGGAACTTCTGGCTCACATCAATGGCAGAAGTCAGCAATCCGCCGGGATTGTTGCGAAGATCAAGCACAAGAGCATTCATCCCCTTATCTTTCAGCTTCTTCAACGAATCTTCCAGCAGGCTGCCGGTCGGAAGAGTAAACTGTGTTATCCTGACGTAACCTACCCCGTCGGCAATTATGGTTGCGCCCTTGACGCTGGAAACATCAACCTCATCCCTGACAATCGTGACTTTCCGGAACTCGTCTTCATCGACGCGCCGGATGGTCAGAACAACCGTTGTCCCCTTCTGGCCGCGCATCTTCTTGACAGCGTTTTCCAGTTTCATCTGCATTGTCTTGTCCCCGTCGATCTCAAGTATCTTGTCACCAGACTGGATCCCGGCCTTGTACGCCGGGGTATCTTCTATGGGAGCAATAACAGTAAGAACGCCTTCCTTCATCCCCACCTGCAGGCCGATTCCGCCATACTTGCCCTTCGTATCTTCCTGGAGGTCTTCATACGCCTCACCATCGAGGAAATCGCTGTGCGAATCCAGCGCCTGCAGCATTCCATGAAGCGCGCCGTTCACAATCTGGTCATAGGTCTTCTCGTCCACGTAGTTGCGCTTTATGCACAGGATGGTTTCCGTCAGCATCTCCATCTTCTTATAGGCTGCATCACGGCTGTCCTTGTCGACCTTTTCAGTCTCAGCACACTGCCCATTACCGGCCATAATCAGATCGGCAAACAGAAAAACAAATACAGACAGATGAACCGCACCCCGTTTCATATGTTCCTTTGTCATATTAGCTCCCCATCAAGATTCAAATGCTAAATGCCGTGATTATGATTCAAATGGAGGGTATTTGTCTAGCATGGTTATTTTGATACAAGACAACCCAATTCCAGGACAAGTCACTTGCTTTGCCAGAATGATATATCCTTAAAAGCACCGTTACGATTCGCGCCGATAAAGCCTATCTGCCCATTGCACTTCACGCGCTTGAGATTCATAAGGTAATCATTAACATAAAGCTCCATCATATCTTCCTTCATCACCAGGCGGAACTTCTGAAGCGCACCTAAATCCATACCACGGCTGGATGTCTGATGCCCTTTCAGGTCACTCCCGTCTGCCTTGATATCGCCAAATTTGACGGACTCGCGCCCAAAGAACAGGCACTGCCCCTGTCCGTTACCATGATCAAAGAAGATCCCGCAGTTGCCCCCCTCCACCTTACCCTCAATGACCGTCGTCAGACTCAGATCGATCTTCTTATCAAGCATCCTGATCGACGATGCAGAACCATTTCCAGCGGCAACAAGTCCGGCTTTAACCTGAACTGCCTTCAGCTTGTCATTATTATTCCACCACTTTAGCCGCAGGATCCCTTCGCGGTCCACTTCGACCGCCTTTAACGGCGCCGCGAATACTGTACCATTATTGTAGAAATGATTTACCAGCGGTCCACCCGGCGCGTTATGGAAGAACCGCGGAAAGTAAATATCGCAACCGGCACCAAAGACATTGGAATTCTTCTTCTGCGCCAGGAAAGGACCGTCCGGTTTGTCGCCAACCGCGACACGTCCTTCGCTGATGATGATGTAGTATTTCTCGCCAATCTTCTGGATACCGCCGAACTCTCCGGCGATATCGCCTTGAACAGGCGGCAGCGCCGTCCAGGTGATGCCGTCTTTACTCTCGGCAAAACCAAAACCGCACGCACGGTATGACAACTTGGCCGGATCGGGATCGGCAGTGAAGTATCCATAAAGACTGCCATCGGGGCGCTGAATTGCATCAATGCAGTCCCAGCGGCCTTTCTCCTTGTACCAGCGGGTGTCCTGGACGAAGCGATTCTTCTCGTCAACCTTGATCCAGTTCCTTAGGTCGGTGGAGGTAACAAACATGATCTCCTGCTTATCCCCAAACCATTCAGAGTAGTTCATTATCCAGCGGTGTGTCTTGTTAAAGTCCGGCGACTTCCAGATGTGCCCGGTCCCCATCCATGTTACTCCGGTACGCGGCTTGACCATAACCCCGCACTCTGCCCAATGGACTCCATCCATGGAAGTTGCCAGCTCATGCCCATCCCAGCGGCCGAACTGACCAGCAAGGTAGTACATATAGTAAGTTCCTTTATGGTAATATGCCCACGTATCCCAGATCTGGCCTTTCCTTGCCGGGGTAAAGAAACCTGACTGTACCTTCGAGGGGGAAGCATTCTTACCTGGAGGTTCAGGGATAACCAAACATCCCGGCACAACCAGAGTGACGAACAACAAGGCAGTGATTCGGATTAAACTGCAGTTCAAGGCATTTGATCTTGTTCCCACAAACAAACATCCTGCTTGTTGCGCTGTCGAAACTCTTGGCCATTATTTATTACCACTGGCGCCCGCGCTGGTTCTACTGGCAATGACCACGCGAACAAGTTGGTTATTCCGTTGCGGCAGCTTTCTTTGCAGCAGCCTCCCTGGCGGCGGCTTCCTTTGCCGCGGCTTCCTTTGCCGCCTTCGCAGCAGCGGCCCTCTTCGCAGCAAACGCGGCCTTGTCTACCGGCTCTATTGACTTAACAGCAGTTAACGAAGGCCCGACCTGGAGGCAGACAACTCTTACCTGGAAACCCACATAGGCTTCAGACAGAAGATCCGGATTGTACGGCAGTCGTATTTCTTTCTTATTGCTGTCTATTATTACGTAGTACGTAACGAGAGTTCCAATAGCATTTGCTTTTGACTTCTCATTATAAAGTCCGGTCAGAATGACTTCTTTGGCATCAGACTTCTCGGGGACACCGGCCTTTTTTGCTTTCGCAGGGTCCGGCTTATTGGGAGACGGCGTCTTTGGAGTTGCCGCGCCGGCATTAATAGCGGCGAACATGATCATGAAAAGAGCGGCGGCGAAAACTGTTGCTGTTTGTTTCATTTGACACCTCCTATCGTGTTTATAGCACATTGCCCTTTTGATATTGTCAGGAACATAACTGTTTCACGCTGCCATTGCCAGCTAGTAATGACACGGAAGCATGAACACTGCTGCAATTGTACACTCAATTGCCATTGACGGGATTCCCGAAGTCATCAACTTCATCTGCCCGTATAGATCGATTTCATCTTCCAGGTCCGGACTGTTCTTACCGTTGCGTCGCCGCCATTGCTGAAAAGACTGACACCCGTGCTTTCCGGGACGTACTTGTCGGCGGCGACGACTGCGGCCTGGCGGTCATTTGCAAACACTTCGACAAAATTCTTGTCTATGAAAACCCGCAAAACCAGGTCTTCACCTTTCTTCAGCTCGAACGGAGCTTCAACCTTCCCGACTTTCAGCAGCTTGCCTTCTCCTGCCACGGCAATTCGCAAACCATTCCGGCCATTCCCGTCACAGAGAACATCAAGTCCGAACTCCTTTGTAACCGGCGCCTTGAAGGTCAATTCCAGTTCAAGTGCATCACCGCTGACCTCCTTGAGTGCATAAGCAGCATCGCTCTTCACCGTGATGCCTTTCTCCTGTTTCTTGCCGTAGCGCAGGTCTTCCAGCTCCCTCAGCGGCTTTATCCTCAAGGCTCCATCTTTCGGAAGCTCAAGCTCGCGGGGCAGTGACTGAACGCCAGTCGGGCTGATGGGCAGGCCCACGATCCACGCCCACATCACGCGGCGCCCGTCTTTGGTCAGGACGGATTCAGGAGCAAAGTAGTTATTGCCGTTCCAGCTCATAATTGCATGGAAATCGGGCAGATACTTCTCGTCCTTGAAATCACCGAGATAGTAGCGGCAGCCCCGTCCGTGGTTGATACAAAGAAGCATCCATTTGCTGCCGATCTTGAACATATTGCCGCAGGATATGTCTTCATCTTTCTTCGCATCGATAGTTGTCGGCATATCCTTATGCAGGAGATCTCCGATATAGTCCCATTTCTGAAGGTCTTTTGATTTCATCAGCGGCGGATTTCCTCCGCCTGAAATCGCGTAGTATGTATCTCCGTTCAGCCAGCAGTCCGGATCCCAGTGCCGCATTTCCGGAATCTTCCCGTTAATCGGTTCAGGCATAACCGCCAGCGGTTTTGTCCATTTCTCCAAATTGTCATCCAGAGCAAAAGCCAGCTGGTTATGGCCAGACCCCTGACCGTGATAAATAATGGCCGGCCGACCATCCTTGGTAATGAAACCAGTACCGCTAAACATGCCGTGCCCGGTGAACTTGGGAAATAGAGTTGTCGGATGCCATTTCCAATGCACCAGGTCCTTGCTCGAAAGATGGGCAAAACAGAAACCACCGTGGTTATAGATGTAGTGCAGATGATAGTGGCCTTTCCAGTAGAACGCGCAATTCGGATCACCGGGCTCGGCTTTGCCGGGACCGGGATGGATCAGGTGATAAGTCAACCAGTTCGCCGGCGGATTCTCCGGCATAACTGGAGTGACCAGCCCGTCCGGGGACAAGGAATAGGCAACTGCTTTTCCAGCGGCAATCAGCGTGGCGCCTTCTGACTCCAGGACAAGCCGCCCGCCTTCGATTTTAGCGCCGCTACTGAGCGTGTTAACCGGAAACCGTCCCATCCTGTCGGTTTCCCTGCCTTTCTCAAAAGTCCACCACGCATATGGTTTGAGATCGGACTCTTTGCCGGGTTCCAGTTTCCTGATCTCATCAACTGTCAGCGCCCTGTCAAAGATTCTTGCATCTTCTATCGAACCCTTAAGGGTCTGTCCCGTCCCTGCCCCTTCATGCCGCAGACCGAAGACAGCAATCTTATCACTGGCATTCAGCAGATCTATATTGCTTGCTTCGTATGATGCGTACGGCTCGCCATTGCGATAAATTGATATCTGGTTCCCGCTATAGACTATCGACATCTTGATCAATGTCGTGTTATCGGACTTCTCAACAGTGTTGGCCTTCTGATCGCCCTGTGTTCGCTTGAACATATCGCTTCCAGCCATCCACTTGCCGTCTTCCTTCTCGCCAAACACTATGGCATCAAATTGATCGCCGCACTGTATCGTCAGCGCGCTTCCGCCTTTCTGCGTGGCATTTACAAGAGTGACCCACGACACCAGCGTCTTGTCCGTTCCAGCCACCCCCGCATCGCAAACCAAAACCATCACCAGCGCAGCAATTGTTTTTCTCATTACTACCCCTTATTTCCTCTTCAATGTGAACTATTTAAGGTTTTGATACCAATTCCATGTCGATCAACTGCAGCATCAGGTCAGCAACCAGCTCGCTGGTATACGGACTCCCTCGCCACTCAAACCCCTGCTTGCGCTCCAGCCAGGGATCGGCAATAGCCTCGGTAATCGCCCCCTTGTAAGGACCATCCGCAACCTGGACATAGAAATTCAGCTGCATCACCCGGTCCCTAAGTTGTTCGAACAGCTTGTTCCTGGTCTTCTTGAACAAACGGTCCAGGCATTGGATCTTGCGATTGCCATAGCAGTAGACTGAATACTGGTTGAAGTGCTGTTGCTCGCTGTGCGCGCACTGCGTCGGACCCTTAACCCAGCTGAGCTGTTTCGGGCACCAGTACAGCAGGGCGTAATAGGCATTGGCCACCGCCCGGTCCAAGCTCTCCTTGTCGCCAGTCCGGTCATGCTTATCCAACCAGTACTCTACTACGTCGTAGATACTGTCCTGCTCGAAGTCTTCAGGCGGAAGGTCCGGATGCGCTCCGGTGTACCAGAATTGCCCCTCGATATTCTCTCGAGTGAACCGCTCCATATCGGCACTCGCCCGAAGACATCGCGCATCTCCGGTAATCTTTGCAATTAGGGGCAACCCGACCAGCAATCGACCGCAAACCACGGACTGGGATTTCTTGCCTGAACCTATTTCCACAACCTGCGGAAACCCACCGTCCGGATTCTGCTGTGCCAGTATCCAGTTCAGGGACGCCATCGCTACCTTATACCAGTCCTGGCGGTCAACGCCCTCTTTTTCCTTTACCCTCTGCCAAGTCTGCAGGATGTATCGCACCATATACGCATTGATATCAACCTTGTAACCATCATGGCTCCAGTCCCGGCTGCAGAACTCCGGCACAGCCTGCCTGAAATACCAGCTTGTATGGAACACGCCGTTGGACTGCTGACCCTTGATGGCAAAATCGATCTGCTCGTAGGCACGGTCCTTCCATACCTTCTCACCTGTGATTTCAAACTGACGGTATTCGTAGTACGCAATAACCGGATTGTTCCCCAAATAAACAAACGGCGTCCCCTTGTGATGCTCGTAACCAATACCCGGCCTCCAGCTTTCCATTTTGCGTCGGCCTTCAAGCGCAAGGACAAATGCCTCCTGCGGCTTGCGCACCTTGAGCGAATCATCCACCTTGTAGTTATTGACCTTTATCCAGGCCGTCATGATCCCCGTTATTGCACCGGCAAATTCACCTGAATCACTCACGAACAACTGCAAAGGCATTTCATATTTCGTCCCGGCAGCCAGCTTGCCGCCGCCGGCACGGAATTGAGGCGAAGTCCGGCGATTGGCAAAATGAAACTCCGTCTTTCCAGTCCACATTGCCGGATTCAGGTACTCGGAGTTGCTGTCAATGGTGAACAACAGGACCAGCGACTGGTCCGGCCGGTAAACCAGCACGCCCGGCACGCCGCAGTAACGCATCGGCGCAATCGACACCGCGTCGCTGTTGCCGGCCCACGGATAACTTTGTACCCGCCAGTCGTTCGTGAACCCATCGTGGTAAGCCAGGCAGACTTCCCAGCCGCTGAGGTCTTTATCCACCGACCATTTCGGGATAATACTTGCCGCTGGCAGGTCTTTGCACAGCTGTAAATCAACTGTCCACGACAACTTGACGCCGTCGATCTCATGCTGACCGGAAAACCTTGCTGTCCGCTTATCAGTTTTCTCTCCGCCTGATGCCGCCAGCCAGAGTACTTCCCCATTCTTCCGGTTACGCAAAGCCACTAGACCCTTGGTTGCCGCCTGCTCCACGGGTTTCCCATGCAACGAAACCGTTCCCAACGCCCAGCCGTTCGTTGTCTTCAACAACTCCCACTTCACCCCGGAACTGTTGTCGAGGGCCATTGTTCCATCAGCGCCCCGTTCATCAGCCAGGGCAGGACCGGTACTGCAGGCAAGAAACATCGCTGCACCCATCGCCATACTTGCCAGTATTTTCTTCATAACATCCCCTTAGTAATTACGCACATCTTGGCATTATGGGAAACACTTCAATTCCCCATACAATGTTAGGGCTAGAGATGGACGTCAAGAAACAACATGCTCCAGTAATAGCGGCCAGCCGAAACATCATACACGCGCAATTTGAGGAAGGCAGTCAATCAGGCTTTTAGTAACACCCTTGGAGCCTGATTCATATTCACAATCCGCGCTCGTCCCTGCTAATTCACTGCTTTTCGCCTATAAACTTCCCCAGGTAACGGGCTGACTGGCGCAGCGCTTTCTTGCGAAGCTCCAGCGTCTTTTCATATGCCCGGTCCTCCACTTCCACGCAAACCGCACCATCGTAACCGGCTTTACGCAGCGCGGATACGAACTGCCCCCAGTCCACCTCACCCAAACCCGGAAGTCTGGGAGTATGGTATTCCGCAGGATTGGCAAGAATGCCAACGTCATTCAACCTGTCACGGTCAATCCTGGCATCCTTGGCGTGGACGTGAAATATCCGGGTAGGAAAATCGCGGACAGCCTTAATGTAGTCCATCTGCTGCCAGATAAAATGGGAAGGATCAAAGTTGAGCCCGATCCGGTTACTGCCGAGATCCTCAAACAGGCGCCTCCAGATCGCCGGACTCGTGGCCAGGTTCTTTCCGCCGGGCCATTCATCGGCGGTGAAAAACATCGGACAGTTCTCAATCCCGATACGCAGGTTGAGTTGTCCGGCCAGCCCCGCCAGCGGCTTCCAGGTCCGGAGCATCCGCGGCCAGTTAGCCTCTACAGATTTCGTCCAGTCCCTGCCTATAAAGGTATTGACGACTCTTACGCCGAGCAGCGGGGCCGCGCGAAGCACCTTCTTAAGGTGATTCAGGCAGGCAGCCGCTTCTTCCGGGTCAGCCGAGAGAATATTCGGGTAATAGCCCAGCCCGCTTATCTGCACGCCTGTTTCAGTGCAAAGATCCTTGATGCGGCGAGCGCCGGCGGCATCAAGTGCCGCCACATCAATATGCGTGACTCCAGCATAGCGCCGCTCAGCTTTTCCCACTGGCCAGCACATTACTTCGACGCACGCAAACCCTTCGCTGGCGGCAAACCGCAGCACTTCCTCCAACGGTAAATCAGGCAGAATCGCGCTAACAAATCCAAGTTTCACGGTTACCCTCCCGGATGGAATATGGTTGTCAGAACACTTCAGGCAACGTCCTACCACAAGAATTCAGGATCAGTCAAAGGCAAACGAGAAACGCGACCGGCAGTTTGAGAACCTATTCCAGGCGATTGTCCTGGACTGAGGCAGGAATATCGTCTTCGCTTCCATCAGGTGGCAGGATGCCGGATGATAATTTCCTGGCACAGTGAAATTCAACGTGCTTCAAGAGTTCATCAGCCGTAAAAGGCTTCATAAGGTATCCTGATGCCCCAAGGCTGAAAACACGGTTTACCAGGTTCCTGGTGCCATACCCCGTCATCAATATGGCACTTGTGGATTTCGGAATATCAACATTCTTTAGAAACCAGATTCCGTCACGTACACCCATTTTGTAATCGAAAAGAATGATGTCATAATCTTCTTTGGCAACCATCTTAACCGCCACGGCTGGGTCTTCAACAGGTTCAACCTCGTGGCCTGCCTGCTCCAGAATGGTGCTTACCACATTCAAGACAGCCTTATCATCATCCAGCACAAGAACTTTCATCATCCTCCCTCATCTTGCTCTGACCGCTCTTTCCCAAACTTAACTGCGAATCATTGAAATATTGTAGTTCTTCCCGGTCCGTTGCGCTATCAGGCTGGACACCTGATTTTTACTGTAAGGAGGTTCCTTACACGGACTGTAGTGCTTTCCTTGATATCTTCCGCCTGCCCCGTAAATACATATGCAGGATTAATGTTCCCAGACAGTCAGCTTGACTTTGAAACGAATAAAAACAAACCTCGCAATCAGGACAGGTTACCCGTTGATTCAATGAAAGACAGAGGCATAAATACAAATGCCCGGATGGCACTTATAACGACAGTCCTTCCAGGAATGTTGACGGTTCTCGCTGCCACAGTTTGGGCATACGAAAGCAGCCTGGCGCCAGCCGAACCCGCCGGTGTTGCCACTCGATACGAAGCCGAAGCCGCCGTTCTGCTGGGCAGCGCTCAAACCCAGGCGGTAGCCAAAGCATCCGGAGGATACGCCACGGGCGGAATCAAGCACCGGGGTGACGGAATGATTTTCAGCAAAGTTGCGGGCGGCACGGCGCTTCGTATTTGCTACGCAACTCCCGATGGCTACGCAAACATCAGCCTCTACATGAACAACCGCTTCGTCAAGGTCCTCCCCTTTAAACCAACCGAGAGCTGGAATGATTTCAACATCATGGTCTTCAGCGTCAAAGCTCCGGCGGGCGCTTCCCTTAAGATCGTAAGGAATGATACCGACGGTGATGCCCTCCTCGACTGGGTGGAATTACTGGGCACGCCGGCTGATCCCCTTCCGGAACTTGAACCCGGGCCTTTGTCTCCGCCTGTTGTTGTAACCAGGTCCACTGAAGCCGGGCGGACCACTGTCTCGCTCAACGGTATATGGCAGTGTCAGGAAGCCTGCGCGGCGGACAAGGAGAAAATACCCGGAAACTGGCAGCATTCGATCCCTGTTCCAGGCCTCTCCGAAATGGCCAGGCCAGTCATCTACGGCAATGATGACAGCTATGACTATATCTTCTGCCGCCGGCAATTCGTGGTTACCGGCAACTTGCCGCCGACAGTCCGGCTAAAGATCAACAAGGGCTGGTACGGAAAGAAAATTTGGGTAAACGGCCAGCCAGCGGGCGAACACCTGCCGAACTTCACACCAGTCACATTCGACATCACTCGGCACGTGCTCGGCGGCGGCGCCACCAACACCGTCGTGATCAGGTGCGGAAAGCGCTACACACTTCCGCCGGGATCATCGATCGGCGAAGACAACATGGTGCGCTACAATTATATGCCCGGCCTCTACGATGACATCAGCCTTTTCCTGTCAGGAAACCATACTGTGGAGAAAACAAGGTGCGCACCGATCCTGGCTGGCAATACACTGCGGGTGTCAGCCATCATCAGGAACCGGAGCTCTGCAGCCACAATACCGGTCACTCTCGAAGTTCACGAGGCCAGCTCCGGTAAACTTGCCGGAACAGCCAGCACCAATATCACACTGGAAGCCGGCACCGAGGGAGAAGTCGACATCTCTGCGGGAATAGCGAAAGCGGTCTACTGGACGCCCGAAAATCCTTTCCTCTACCGTTTCACTGTCCGCACGGACGATGACCTTTTAAGTGCCCGGACCGGCATGCGAACCATCGGGTTCGATCCGTTGACAAGGAAACCAATGCTGAACGGAAAGATCTGCATGATCCGCGGCACAAGCATTCCGATGTACCGCTTTTTCGAGGACAGCGAACGGGCCGGCCTGCCGTGGGACAAGGAATGGGCCAGGAAAATCATCCGCCTCTTCAAGGGAATACATCTTAACACCCTGCGCTTCCACGTGGGTTTTGCGCCAGAACTCTGGTATGACGTCTGCGACGAGGAAGGATTCCTGGTGGAAGATGAATACCCCATCTGGTCGGACCCTGATTGTGTCAAGCGCCTTACCGCTGACGGACTTCAACAGGAATTTACCGACTGGATCTTCGAGAGGAACCACCATCCATCCCTTTTCATCTGGGACACCTGCAACGAGGCCAGGATCCCGGCCACCACAACTCTGATCCAGAGGCTGAGGAACCTCGACCTCCAAAACCGTCCATGGGACAACGGCGATTCACGCCCGCTGGAACCGACCGATACGCGGGAAAAACACCCCTACTTTCAATACAAGAAACCCGACTGGACATCAGAAGCATTCAACACGATGACACTGGAGGACCAGGGCCGCTCCCCAACCAACCCGGTCAACCTGAACGAGTACTCCTGGACCTGGCTGAATCGTGACGGGTCTCCCCAGTATGGTCCGGTTGCAGAAGATTACAGGTACTATGCCCTGCGCGCGGCTTCCAGTTCAGTGTCTGATCGCAGGCGGGAACGTGCCATGGTGGTTGCCCAGGAAACCGAATGGTTCCGCGCCAACCGCCACGCCATGGTGATGTACTTCGTCGGCCTCAACTTCAGCCGCTATTCGCCTGAAAATCTTTACCGCAGCGATACCAGCGACGATCTCCTTCCCGGAATCGCACCCGAGCCGAGGTTCAATCCTGAATTCCAGGAGCGGATGCAGGACGCCTTCGCACCGGTCGGCCTGATGATCCATTATTTTAACCGCAGGGACACCGCGGGAGCGGAAAAGACTATCCCTGTCTACGTGATGAACGACCTGGAAAAGACGTGGAGCGGAAATGTCACCCTTCGAATCGAGCAGAACGGCCGGGAAGTTTCCTCCATGGCCAAGTCCTTCACGAATGTCGCCACCGGTTACAGGGCCTGCGAAAACTACGGCATCAAGTTCCCTGAAACTCCCGGCAAGTACCAGATCGTGGCTTTTTACACTGCAAACGGAATAAAAGTCAGAAGCATCAGGGACGTTGAACTCCTGCCGAATGACAGGACGAGATGAGGGCCACCAGCATCCTGCAGGATGGTTACTTCCCCCTTGAAGATATCTGAAGATGGCGCTTCAGCCATTCAAGCCTCACACGCTGTTCCCTCAGGAAGGAAACCTGGGCATCAAGCAGGGCGCGCCCCGCGTCTTCCGGGGGTTGTTCCCTCAACCGGCGCATCATCTTCCTGATCAGAAAAGCCCTTGCGCCCTTTTCCGATTCCACGCAGAGGATGGAGTTCTTCAGCATCTCGAACAAAAGTCCGTCACTTATTTCACTCTCGAGTGAAACAAAATCAATCATTGCAATTCCTTCTTCAGGAACAAATCCTATTCCGAACCTCTGCAGGCTCATTACAAAATGACGCAGGATTTCCCTCTTGCGGACCACTCCATTAACCAGCGCCATCACCTGGTTATAGTGTTTACCCCTGCCTATCACCGTGGTGGACACGCCACCGCCCCCCTGCTTCAGGACGCCGTGAAATGACGCAGACAAGAGGACGGCAGCCCTGCGTACAAAGGCCGGCGACGCATCAGACAGAAGCACGCCCTTGAACGCACAGTTTCCCACAACGGCGGTCCCCATCCTGCCCAGACTGCCGGTCATGAACATGGCCCATTTGTTTCCCAGTCCGCTTTCCACGGCGCGGTTAAACACCTTGAACATGAGGCCCGTGTTCAAACTTGAAGCCAGCACCTGCTTGTCGTAACGCGACACGACAGGAACAGCCGATTCCGCATCGCGCCTGGCAATCAGCTCTTCCTCCCCATATGCCGACACTTCCGTCAGGATCGCCGTAACGTCATCGGGCGACAAATTGTGAGCGGACATCTGAAGGGTTTGTTCAAGGTTGAAATCACCCTCCCCTTCGTTCCCCAGCGGCTCGCTACTCGAAATTTCTTTTATTGCCTGCTGCTTCCTTTTCCTGAAGAATTCCAGACGCGCCTTTGTCAGCCCATCCTGCAATTGCTGCGCCATGAACCAGAGCAGCCTTCCCTTTCTCTCCCACTGCCGGCCGGCGATGCTGAGGATGAGATCACCTTCCGATATCAGGTGCCATATGAGCTCGGTATTGAACCCGAAAGGATTGATCTTCTCGTGAAGCTCTTTTTCGATAACATTCTTTACCAGCGGCCTTGCCCTGACAAGAAGCTCATCTCCCGCATCTTTGTCCCCGGCTTGCGTACGTTCCCAGAGGAGGACAGCCTCCTGCTCATCAAGAATCCGGGTCAGCGACATTCGCTCAAGATAGGCAGCCAGGGGGTCGTACTCCCGCAAGACAGCCTTGCCCTCCTGTGCGCGGCGCAACCAGTCAGACTGGGCAACCGGCAGGCTGACTTTAAGCCGGCGGCAGGCTCTTAAAAGTGCCGGATTCCCGCCCCTCAACGTCGACTGCCGCAATGCCGATGCCGTATTGCAGAGTTCGTTACCGTAAACACTTATTCTCCTGGCAAGAGCCTGTAAACAGTCCTGAACCGTGCCAAACAGCAACTTCCTTGTCCCGGCAGCAATAACACCATCAGCCAGTTCCAGCGATCTGGCAATCAGCCTGGAAACAGTTGAAGTATTCACGCCAGCCCTGATCGCAAGATTTCTCTGAGTACACGGAATATCCTCAACCAGCAATTCCTCTTTCGCGTACCTGATGCGCTCAGCTGCCGATGAACCAAGGGCAGGTTCAATCAAAGCCTGTATGTCCGGCCGCTGTTCTTTGTGGTAAACAATGGCCGATTCACTGATCCCCAGCCGCTGGGCAATCATCTGCTGGGTGATGGAAACGCCTTCACTGCTTAACTGCCTGATCGCCATCTCAATCAACCGGTACATGGAGTTCGAAACGGCATCATCAACAAGGTCTTTCAGGTCGGAATTCTGCTCTTTCCTCCTCACCACTGTCCCGTCTGATACGCCAGCCTCCAGCGCTATTAGATGCTGGGTAATTTCAACATTCCTGGCCTTGAGTTTCTCAACTGCGGAAACAATCCTCTCATCAGTAGAGCGGATCGCCTGCTGGAGGGCCTCACGGATCATCGGGTTGCCGGCCTTGCGGTTTATGACAGTCGCGGGATCAACTCCTGCCCTTGCGGCAACGGCCTGTTGATCCAGGTCTCCGCCTTCGCCGAGTAATTCATCGATTGCCCGTAGAATACGGCTGTCGGTTGAAAGTACAATCGAGTTGACTGCATCGCCGACCTTCTCGCTGGCATTCATCCTGGCCCGCAGGGTTGCCGGATCAACACCTGCTTCACGGGCAATATCGACATTACTGTAAAAGGCGCCGTCCTTTGCCTTCAACCGATGCACAGCTTCCAGGATCTTCACATCGGAAGGATTCGCGCCGGAGATTAAACCTTCCAGGGCCCGATCGAGATCCAGGTTGCATTCCCGTCTCTTCCTCAAAGTCTCCGGCGCCACCTGCGCGTCTGTCGATACGCGCGCGTAAGTTACAGGAACACCCTCCTGCTTGAGCCTCTCGGCCGTCTTCAGTAAATGCCGGTCGAGGCAAAACAGAATGGCTTCATCAACCCTGGCGGCAAGAAGGGAATTGTCGGCCTTGCACGCAGCCATTGTCCGCTCGCTGATGCCGGCCTCGCCCGCTATATCTTTCTGCCTGACGGGCTTTCCAATCTCCTTGAGCCTGTCAATGGCCTGGAGTATTTTCCGCCCGTTCTCATTCAGCGGCTGACCCTCAACTGATTCACCGTTCCCGAGTACGGCGCCCAGGAAAGGCAGAATCATTATCAGGTTATCGAGCCCGCAATAAGGGCCTGCAGCTGCAAGACCCACGGCATACAGGAAAATCGACCAGCCACGGACTTTGAGAGAAAAATGCATACGATTGCCCGCAATCATACCCTGCGAAAAATCCAACCATGCACCATCACTGTCAAAACCATTATAGGTTTGGAGCGGAGCTAAAACAAGGCGAACCAAAGAAAGAATACCCGGGGATTAGCCCAGCCTCACCACGGGTTGGCGCCCAGGGCCACTTGTCCCGTCGAACCAGTCCTGTCGAATGAAAGGATGATGGGATTGCTAACCGCAGCGGTCGGAGGGATACTCAGCCCCTGATTGACCCAATTAGCTCGCTCCGCTTCGGAGCGATGTAAACCCGTCTCGCATTTCGTTTCTTCAAGAAAAGATTTCGCGTTACGCCTTCGCTCAGATGTTACGGCCTGACAAACAGGTCTTTCCTGGTTGGCGCCTTTGGCGCCATGTAAACGCGGCACGAATTGGGATGCCCGAAGTCCCTGTTTCGGGACGTAGGGCCAAAACGGGAGTGCGTCAACTTGCCCCGGATCCAAGGCGCCTGAAGTCCAAGGTATACTCATGGTATCCGCGGACTTCAGCAACGCAGGAGATGGGGTAAGTTCACGCCCGATCCGTTTTGACCAATTCGCGACGCTTCAGTATTCAAACGCAAATCACGCGAAAGCATGCCCGCCGTAGCAATGGGCATACAGGGGCGAAGGCTGGGATTCACTCCGAAATGCACGATGCTTTCTGAGGCTGAGCTACTGACAAGCCTACTCAACCCACCGCAAGACAGCAAGGAACCAGGAATATGATCCACCGGCCATATTCAATCCAGCCTCACCCGGTGAACCGGACCCCCAATCGCCCTAACCCTGCCGCCAGGCATCACAACCAACCCTGCCGAAGCTGTTATCCCGTAACCGGTACTCCCCTTTTCCACCAGCCCGAGCAGCACGCGAAGCTCAGCCCAGTCTTCATCCTCCTCGTGCGTATCACAATAGACAGGCGCAAAACCAAGACACCGGAATATCCCGGCCGTTGAATCATCATCCGGATCAGCCCACTTAACCCAGCTCCGGGCCAGCATGATACTTCCGGCGGACAATCCGAAGAACGGAACACCTCCCGCAAACAATCTTTTAAGCAGCGGGACAATCTTTCTACGCGCAAGGACTTTCATTCCTTCTTCAACATCACCCCCGCTGATAAACACAATATCCCCACGCTTCAACGCCGCTATGGATTTTCCAATCCGGCCTCTTCCAGCCAGTGGAACAAGCACGACTTCAGAGGCACCGGCTTTCTTCAGCAAATCCCTGAGCCAGCCGAAGAAATCAGGATTATCCCCGCTCGCAGCGCCAATATAGGCAACACACGGGGAATCAACGCCAGCCACCCTGAATACTTTCCTGAAAAGGGAAAGTAATTTGCCCCTAGCCGTCCCGGGTCCCCCGGCAATCAGGCATACCGGCTTTTGCTTTGATTTTCTCATGGCTCTCACCTTTCGAACAGGGAATCAACATCTACCGGGAAAGAAGTCTTAGCGAGCCTGTTCTTCCCTGATATCTCAGGCAATATGATCTTTTCAAATTTTACCTTTATGACTGCACCTTTCCCGTAAAGACGGCCCAACACAAGCTTCGCCTGTTTTTCCAGGCCGGCACTTGCAGGCAGGGCGGAAACAACCCTGAAAATGAAAGAAGACGGCGCCGTCTGCTCAAGCTGATACTCGAGGATCCATTCGAGGCCGGCGACAACCCCGTCAAGCTGGTTAACCGTGACAGCCTTGCCATTGAGCTTGAATGTAACATCCCGTGCTCTTCCCTCTATTACCGCAGTATAACCAGCCTTCCTTCCGCACGGACAACTGCCTGGCTCAAGAACCCTTACGATATCCCCCACATTGAAACGAACCACGGAAAACCATTTATTATGAAATGTCGTCACAAGGAGCCGGCCAGTATTCCGCCCTTTCCCATATCTCTTCCGGAACGGCTGGATATCAACGCGGCAGAAGTCAGCATTCTGGTGAAAGTTACCGCATTCGCACTGCATGAAAACATAACCTGTCTCCGTGGAACCATACGAACTGGCCACAGGAGAATGGAAAGCCTTTTGTATTTGCCTCAAGTGAACACGGGAAGGAAACTCATACGTAAAAACAATAAGCTTTGGGCTGAACACCTTCCTGCCGTTTTCGTTGCTATACCGGGCCAGCATTGCGAGCAGAGAGGGATTGGCCTCCAGGAAGACCGGGCGAAACAGGTCCAGCTCTTTTATCATCCGGTCGAGCTGTTTCTCCGTCCAATCGGCAGGACTGACTATTTCGTTCAGATAAAGAAATCTTCCTGCCCGCCTTGTATTCATTGGAACCAGCCTGCCGGACTTCGAAAGGACACCGGTGCAGATCGGGCTTGTCAGGATTGCCTCCCTGTGGCGGCCGGTTGCCGCCCGGCGGGCGTGCGAATTCAGTTTCCACGAAGCCCTTTCCGAGGCGTCCCACCAGGACTGGTTCCAGATGAGGGTTACCTTGTCATCCGTGCTTCCACTGGTTTTAACCAGTTCAATATGGCCTTCCCTCATTCCATCCCGGCGGTTCTTTCGGGAAGGAATCAAACCTTCATAAGTCTCGCGCCTGATGTCCGCCTTGCTGAGGATCGGCATGGCCGCGTACCGGTCATCCACGGGGAATTCCCGGCCGGAATCCATTTTATTCCAATCCCGGTATGCCGGCACGCAACGGAGCGCCGCTTCCAGGGCCTTGCGGCAATTGGCAGAATATTCAGAAGGAAACGAGAGAGGCATTTGTCACCTCCAGGAAACATTAAAAAGAACATCGCCAGGCGTTCTTCAAAGTTCCTTCAAAACCTTTGAAGAGACAAGTGTTATATCCTTCTTCTTAAGTATCTTCATGGTTTTGGCCGGGGACTCGACCTTGAAAATCACAACAGCCCGGTCCTTTATCTTCTCTACGAAAGCATACATATATTCAACGTTTACCGAGCTGGCCTGGAAAATACCCAGTATCCGGCTTAACCCCCCAGGCCTGTCCGGCACTTCAACCGCGATTACATCTGTTACCTGCACCACCATGCCGTTTTTTTTCAGGCACGATGCCCCGCGGACAGGGTCGTCAACAATCAGCCGCAAGACCCCGAAATTCGCCGAATCAGCAAGCGCCAGCGCCCGGATATTGATCCTGTTCTTCGCAAGCACAGAGGCAACCTGGGCCAGTCGGCCCTGTTTATTCTCAAGGAATATCGAAAGCTGCTTGATCATCATTTCGCCGACCCTCCCGGATGCTGACGTTTGTCTATAACACGTTTGGCCTTGCCCTCGCTCCGCGCAATGCTCCTGGGCTCAACCAGTTTCACCCCGGCATGTATATTCAAAACACCGTAAAGCCGCTCCGAAATCATCTTCTCCATGTTCTCAAGGTCCCTTATCTCGTCCGAGAAAAGCTTCTCATTCATTTCAACCTGCACTTCCAGTTCGTCCATCTGGTCGCGCCGTTCAACAACAATCTGGTAATACGGCGCCACTTCCTCGATCTTGAGCAGCACCTCTTCTATCTGTGAAGGGAACACATTCACCCCCCGGATGATGAGCATGTCATCTGTCCGCCCAAGCAGCCTGTGCATCCTTACAAGTGTCCGCCCGCAGGAACACGGTTCGTGGTTGAGCCATGTTATGTCCCTCGTCCGGTACCTTATCAGGGGTGTTCCTTCCCTGGTCAGCGTAGTGATCACAAGCTCGCCCTTCTCTCCGTCAGGCAGCACCTTCCCGGTGCAGGGATCGATTACCTCGGGATAGAAATGATCTTCAAAGATATGCAACCCGTCGTGCTTGGAACATTCATTTGCAACGCCCGGCCCGATTATTTCTGTAAGCCCATAAATATCGAAAGCCTTCAAATGCAGTTTCCGCTGGATGTCCTTTCGCATGGCATCGCTCCACGGTTCCGCCCCGAACAGACCCGCCTTGATGCCCAGCCTGGAGAAATCCACTCCTTCCTCACGCGCCGCTTCAGCCATATAAAGGGAATAAGAAGGCGTACAGGTGAGAATGGTCGGCTTAAAGTCCCTCATTATCGCAAGCTGCCTCTTCGTATTCCCTCCCGATATGGGAATGACCATTGCCCCTATCTTCCTTGCCCCGTAGTGAACCCCCAGCCCGCCGGTAAACAGCCCGTAACCATACGCATTCTGGATGATGTCAGACCTGGTTGCCCCGCCCATCGTCAGGCACCTGGCCATGACTTCACCCCATAAATCGATATCCCCGGCGGTATAGGCATTGACAACAGGTACACCAGTTGTGCCCGAAGACATGTGCACTTCCACAACGCTGTCCCTGTCTGCGGCAAGCAGGCCGAATGGATAAACCGTGCGCAGCTCATCCTTGGTAGTAAATGGCAGGTCCTTAAGGTCGGAAATATGGCTGATCCGTTCAGGCTTGATGCCAGCCTTATCCAACTTCTCGCGGTAAAACGGCACACGTTTATGCAGGCGTGTGACAAGGTTCCTGAGCCGCTCCGCCTGGAGAATAGTCATATCCGCGCGTTTCATCGTCTCGCTGCTGCTGTCCCAGATCATGCTGATTCAACTCTCCAGTTCTTTCCTGCAAGAAAAGCATTCCAGTTCTTCCCAGCTGTGCCTTCCGGCGTCAACTTATCAACAGCAGCCTTCCATGCGCTTTCCGGAAAATCCAGGGATCCTGCAAGAACACCAAGTATTGCCGTGTTTACGAACTTCTGGCCTCCGCAGGCCTGTGCAAATGCAACCGGATCAATCATGACGGTTGATTTGAAAGTCTTTCTCAAATCACCTGCCACACCGGCCGGATACTGATCAACATTGGGCGGGTTTATCCTGGTCCGGCAGACAATAAGCTGCGTCTTCTTCCCGCAATACTGCAGCCATCTCAGGGCCTCCATCTCTTCAAGCGCCACGAGCACATCTGCCGTGCCCTCCGGGATTACCGGTGAAAATACTTTTGATCCGAACCTGACATGGCTGAACACAGAGCCGCCCCTCTGGCTCATGCCGTGGATTTCGCTCTTTTTCGCATCCAGTCCGGCATTCAACGCAGCCTGGGCAAGCAGGTCGCTGGCCAGGATAATCCCCTGGCCGCCAACCCCAACCAGCAGTATGTTGCGTGTGGTCTTCACTTCTTCTTTTTCCGCTTAAGGATCAGGCACGGCCCTTCAATTACAAGCAGGGCCAGCTTCCCGGTGCCCTTCAGTTCGACAATCGCCTTCTCAACATCGTCAGGTTTGTAGGCATTGACAGTTCTAACCTGTCCTGCCGGTATTCCAACCGCGCCGGCCAGCTTGTGGTAATCCAGCTTTACAGCCGGCTCGCCGTTCAGGCGCTCACCCGACAGTGGATTGGGCTGGAGCCCTGTCATTGCAGTCGTGCCGTTATCCAGCACAATGATCAGTTCATTCCGGCCGTTATACGCGGCATTAAGCAGTCCCGTCATACCAGAATGCGCAAAAGTTGAATCGCCGATTACAGCCACCACGTTTTTCTCACCGGCAATTTCCATTCCCTGGGCCATGGTTATGCTTCCGCCCATGTTCAACTGCGTGTCCATCGCGGAGAACGGCGGCAGCGCGCCCAGGGTGTAACATCCGATGTCGCCGGAAACCAGGTAACCGAGCTTGTTCAATATCGCGAAAACAGTGCGGTGCGGACAACCCGGGCACAGCGAAGGAGGACGCGGCGGTATTTTCAGGACGGAAGAAAGGGGTTCGGAAGAAGTTCCAGGATTAAGCTTATCACTGATCACGCCGGGCGAAATTTCCCCAATACTGGAAAAGTATTTCTTTCCCTCAGCCTTGATACCCCAGGCCTTGACCTGGTCTTCGATGAAAGGATCCAGCTCTTCCACAACAATCAGCCGGTCCACCTGCCTGCTGAATTCACGGATCATCCTCTCGGGAAGGGGATGAACAAATCCCAGCTTGAGCACCGGCGCTTCCGGAAACACTTCCCTAACATATTGGTAACAGATGCCGGCGGTTATGAAACCCGTCGAACCTTTACCGGGTTCAACGCGGTTTATTTCAAGGGTTTCGGCAAGCTCCCCTATCTCAGACATCCGGCGCTCAAGGTCAACATGACGCGGACCGGCATGGACAGGAATCATCACATATTTCGAGCGGTTCCTGTCAAAACCTCCTGATACGCGGGACGGCGCCCGCTGCCCGGAAAAACTGACCGCACTGCTTGAATGCGCAATCCTTGTGGTTGTCCGCAGCATTACAGGGATATCGAACCGTTCACTTATCTCAAAAGCAATCTTTGTGAATTCCACGGCCTCCATCGAATCGGCCGGCTCCAGCATCGGCACCTTCGCCGCCCTGGCATAATGGCGGTTATCCTGCTCATCCTGCGATGAATGCAGCGCCGGATCATCTGCGCTTACGACTACAAGCCCGGCCTTGACACCGGTATATGCCGAGGTGAAAAGAATGTCCGCGGCAACATTCACGCCGACATGCTTCATCGTAACCAGGGACCTTGCCCCGGAGAGCGCCGCCCCCACCCCAAGTTCCAGGGCGACCTTCTCGTTTACAGACCACTCGGTGTAAACTCCGGGATAATCAACAAGAGCTTCGAGGATTTCAGTTGAGGGCGTGCCGGGATATCCCGCGCCAACCCGGACGCCTGCTTCATAGGCGCCACGGGCTATTGCCTCGTTTCCCGACATCAGGACGGTACTGTTCCCGGCTTGAATAGTCACTCCGAACTCCCTGTAAATCTAATCGTTAAAAATCTAACGAATCCAAACGAAGAAATCAACGACGCATTTGCAGACAGTCTGCCGGCAGGCTATTCAGCGGAATATGCAGGAACATTATTTCCGGTTACAGCGACTGCTTTGACAAGAAATCATAGCTGGCCTTGGCGAACTCAAATGGCGTGCCCTTGCCGTTGTCCTGTTCGTAGACATACCATTCGATGCCCGCTTCTTTTCCGGCCGCAAATACTTCATTCCACTTCACCGATCCCTGCCCCAGCGCCGTGACGGTATGTTTCGTTCCATCAATAAGCACGTCCTTGGCGTGTACAACTGGGCAACGGTTCTTGAATTTGCGGATATATGCCGCGGGATCAACGCCTGCTGCGGCGGCCCAGCCAATATCCAGCTCCGAGCACAGGTTCTCAGGTTTTGTCGAATCCATGAGAATATCCAGCTTTGTGCGTTCATCACCCGGGAACTTTGCAAATTCGCCGGAATGATTGTGGAACGAAAGTCTCATGCCGACAGCGCGCAGTTTTGCGCCAATCGCGTCAAGCCGCTTGGCTCCTCTAAGCCAGCTTTCAAGGTCCTTTGTACAGTCACCCATCATCCCGCCGGGTGCCACGTCTTTATTGCCAACGGTCTTCCAGAAGGCCACCTGCTTCTCGAATTCCTTTTCGAAAGATTCCACGCCGCAGTGGGAAGCTATGCATGTGAGGCCGGCCTTGTCCAGGGCGGCGCGAATCTGGTCTGCCGGAAGATTCGGCATGCCGCTCCATTGCACGTATTTCCAGCCCATGTCGGCAACCTTTTTGAGGGTATCCGGCAAGTCTTTCTTCGCCGGGTCGCGCATCGTATAAAGCTGCAGGGCAATTCCCGCCTTCTTTCCTGCCTCGACCGGCTTTTCGGCATCCGCTCCAAAGCTCATCCGGCTCGATACCGCCATCAAACCCAGTGCTCCCAACACTTCCCTGCGCGTCATTCTTGCCTTGCCTGTCTTCATACAATTACTTCCTTCCTCAATTTATTTGGCTGTTACATTCTAGCCACCGGGCATAAACTTAAGTGTGACATGATATTCCCAAAACTTTAGCATGTCCAGCATTCACAGAACGTGTCCTCCTGCTCTTATGATTTGCCTTATCCATCCTCCTCTCCACCGGCGGTTACTAATCTTCTCTTTTTCCTGTCTTTCGCCTTTCCTCGCCCCTGAATCATGGCTATACTACTGTGCGAACTACAGGTTTTACCATGATACTTACTGGTCACAGGGCCGTCCCTGAATAAGGGAAGTCTATTCAGATTAATACATTTGTTCGGGGGAATGCAAAACGAAAGGGGAAGAGTAATATGAAGACGGTATTGAGTGTTGTCATGTGCATTGCAGTGGTTGTTTCAGTCGGGTGTCGAAAGAAATCAGGTCTTGAGACGGTTGCGGCCGGGAGCGTCATCTGGACAACGGCTCACGTCGAACCCAAACTGGAACGATACTCGCCCCAGAATCAGGACCAGGAGAAACAGACGGCCATGGGAATCACTCCGCTGCATATCGCCGCAGGACAAGGCGATGTTGCCCGAATCAAACAACTCCTTTCGGAGAAGTCCAATCCCGATGCTCAGGATAATGGCGGAGTGTGTCCGATACACGTGGCGGCGTGGTACGGTTATGCCGATGCGGTTGCAGCCCTTATCGAAGGCGGCGCAACACCCTCCAGCGAAAGCTATCCTGAAGGAACACCCACCCCCCTTCATCTGGCCGCAGCTCGTGGCCACACTGCTGTTGTAGAACTCTTGCTGAAGAAGGGCGCGAACATCAACGCGACAGGGATGGAATACGGATACGGGAAGACGCCTCTTCAGTGCGCAAAAGAATGCCGTCAGAAAGGCGTGGCGTCTATCCTCACGGCAGCCGGTGCAAAGTGACCAAGAACTGAAATGACCCGAACCAAGGAGTGCATGCGACGCGGTGCCCGCGCGCATGATTCCCGCCGTCCGGTTCGAGAGAAATCTATGGAATTGACCGATCTAGGATTTGACGGCTGGTTTGAGAAACATGCCGCACCCCTGCTGCAGTCAGGACACCGCATAGCGCGCGTCACGGCGGTTGACAGGGGCGCATTCCTCGTTAGAAACCAGGACGCCGAGATGTATGCGGAACTCGCGGGCAAGTTCCGGTTCTCAGTCGAGTCAACCATTGATCTGCCTTGTGTGGGCGACTGGGTGTGCGTGCAAAGCCACACATCAGGAGGCCCTTCAATCATTCATGGAGTACTGCCCAGGAAGACGTTCTTGCGCCGCAAGTGTCCTGGCAAAACCGTGGACTTTCAGATGATCGCGGGGAACATTGATGTTGCCCTTATCGTACAGGCGTGTGGATACGACTTAAACCTGGACAGGCTCGACCGGTACCTGGTGATGATCAGCGAAGGCCATATTGAACCGCTGATCATCCTGAGCAAGACGGACCTGATCTCTCCGGAAGAACTGGAGGAGACGATGTCACAGATCAAGCGCATGGGCATCTCTGCTCAAATCATTGCGCTCAGTAACACGACAGGCTTAGGGCTGGATGATCTCCGGACTATTCTCACACCAAGCAGGACATATTGCCTCCTTGGCTCATCCGGAGTCGGAAAGACCACACTTATCAACCGGCTGATTGGATGCGATAAGTTTGATACAAAAGCTGTCAGCAGTACCGGAGAAGGTGTACATACTACTGCTCGCCGCCAACTGCTCATCCTTGATAATGGAGCCATGCTGATCGACACACCTGGCATGCGCGAGTTGGGCCTTCTTGGGACGCGCGACGGGCTAGACAACACGTTCGCCGAGATTCTCGAGTACTCCGCGAACTGCAGATTCGCGAACTGTACGCACACCGAGGAACCTGGTTGCGCAGTACTTCTGGCTGTTAAGAACGGGATCCTGAGCGACGACCGGTATCAGAGTTACCTCAAGCTCAAGAAGGAGGCCGAATACCATGATCTCTCCTATTTCGAAAAAAGAAGGAAGGACAGATCATTCGGTCGATTCATTAAGTCCGCCAAGAAGAGCATGAAGAAGTAAGCAAAAGACACCGAACAACGGCCTCCTCCCGTATTGCTCACCCGCGCGGCTGCGGGCTCGCAAACTGAGAGACCGGGCGTTGCTAAGAGATGATGAAGCAATCAGACAAAGAATTCGTTGCCGCATGTGGACTGGCTGATGACCCGTCAGCAGCTCTCGCCGCGGTCCATCTCCGAGAAGAACTTGCCGACTTCGGTCGCGTCGCCGCGGACTCTATATGCGCCAAAGTGAAAATCATTAATACGGGGTTGATTCACCCGTCAGATAGCATCGACCTCATCGAATTCACCTTCCAAATGGAGAAACTGCTGGGCATCACGCTGAATGAAACCGATGTCCGGCCGCTGGTTGATGCCGGAGTTGAAGACATGAAAGTGCGAACCTGGGTGCGCCTCGTGCTTGAGATCCGGAAACGAAAGATGGCACAACCAAGTGCGATACCACTGCCTCGTGCCGACAGCAGTCACTCGGAGGGTGCGCACTGACGTTCTAATGCAGGCAGGTAACCTGACAGTTAACTGGACTGGCACTGACTTAAGGAGTTTAAGGAAACGAATCGCCATACTTCTGAAAATTCATCAAGCGGCACTTACGCCTGAAGACCCACCCTGCCAGCAGGCTATACCACACAAACAGCGACCACACCGGCACATTATCAATCTTGATGTTGGCATATGGAATCTGGGCCATGAGCTCCATGGGCCGCACCATCAGCCATATCAGCGCAATGTTCGCATGATTGAATATGACCGCCAGCCAGTGCACGCAGGCGCCGAGGACAAGCGAAAGGCACCCGGTGAGGATTACCAGCGCCGAAACCGGAACAACAATAAGATTCGCCAAAAGCCCGGCAGGCGTGAAATTCCCGAAAAAATAAGCCGTCAACGGCGCTGACACCAGCCACGCCGAAATCGACATCGCAGTCAGTGACCATAGCCCCCTGCCCGCCGCCCGGAGCAAAGTCATCACCCTCGTCTCAGGCTGAAGCCGCAGCGGATCGGGTTCCAGCCTCCTCTGCACCGGACCATTGATCATCGGATACAGTACAATCAGCCCCAGCACGCAGACAAAGGACAGGATGAATCCCCTGTCAAATAACTGCGTCGGAACCGCACCGACAATAATCAATGCCGATACCGCCAGCGCGGTAATCCCGTCCGGCCTCCGCCCCAGCAACGGCGCACTCCAGTAAATTATCGCCATGATGCAGGCCCGGGCTGCACTCGACTGCAGCCCGGTGGCAAACGTGTACGCGCAAAGCAAGGGAGCGAGGATGAATCCCCAGTAGACGCTGGAAATTCTTAACATGCCGAGTATTACAATGATGATTCCCGCAAAGACAACAACATGTGACCCCGAAATAGCAAAGATGTGGAGAGTTCCGGTGAAAACAAAGACCTGCCTCATTTCATATGACAGACGCCGGTAACCCAGCAGTAGCGAGTGCAGGATATCCACCGTCTGCTTGTGTTCTTCTATCCCGGCCGATAGATAGGCGGCCGAGGCGCGGCGCGCTGCATAACAGCGGTCAGCCAGCCACCAGCCATGCCCGCCTTCAACAAAATGCGCATTATAGGAATTTGCCGTAAAAGAAGGCGGTCTCGCCGGCATTCCATTTAAAGCACTTCCCGGCCGCGATATCTTACCTGAAATGCGCCAGCATTCCCCGTATGACGGAACATCAAACTCACCAGGACCATACAACAAGACCTGGATTTCACCCCTGCCCGCAGGCAGAAAACATCCTGCCGGCACAATCTCTTTAACCCGCAGCGAAAACCGGGCAACCACCCCCTTTGAACGGGATGCCGGCAGGACATCGGCATCTCCGCTTACAACGCCGGTAATTTCAACCTTCTCACCGGCCATCCATGACAGGCCGGATGACCATCCACCCCTTGAATTAAAAGGGGAAACCTCTGCCGAAAGCCAGCCTGCAAGAAATGTGGAGAACGCTATGAAAACCGTGGCCAGCAGCTGGAACAAAGCTGGGTGCTGCGCGCGTGAGCCGGGAAATGTGCAAAGGAAGGCACAAAGACAGAAGGCCATGGAACCGGCAAGCAGGAAATGCCGCGGAACATCAACAGTCAATCCCGCGTATGTACCGGCAACAAACAACAATACAAGAAGTACGACAGGCCTCCTGACAAAGACCCGCAAAGTCAAAACGTCCACTCACAATCCTGTTCTCACTCCGGACTGAGGCCATGCCACGGCGTAAAGCAAGCAGCCACTCATTACCCGCGGAATAACGCATAAAACACGACTTGCAAATCACAGCCCTTTGATGATGGACTGATATCTTCGGCCATCGGCATCAACATTGATGTCCGGGGATATCATCGCAAGACTTGTCTTCGCATCATGAAAAATTGTCCGCGCCAGTTCGCCTATATCTTCGGCATCAACCTTCTGCACCCTCTCGATAACCTCTTCCGGCGTGATAAACCTGCCGTACGACATGAGGTTGTCGCCAATCCACATCATATGGTGGGTTGTGCTTTCAAGACCGAGTTTCAGCTGGCCGATGACATATTCCTTCGCCATCATCAATTCGCGGCGGCCAACGGGCTGCTCTTTCAGCCGTGATATCTCGCTGATAATGAGTTCAGCCGCCTTGTACGTTCGCTTCCTGTCAAGCCCTGCACTGACAACCATTGCGCCGCTGTCTTCAAAAAGATGGACACTGGAATGAACTGAATACGCAAGGCCATGCCTCTCCCTGACAACCTGGAAAAGCCTGGAGCTCATGTTCTCGCCCAGGACCACATTCAGCAGCCTCAAGGCATAACGGCGTTTGTCGTGACGGCCGAATATACGAACGCCCATCGCCATGTGCGTCTGCTCAATCTCCTTCTTCTGGAGCATCATGGGCTTCTGGGAAATATTTTTTGTTACAGGCTGACAGCGCGGCATGCGCTTTCCATTCCTGCCGCGGACCAGGTTCGCCACTTTCGCAACGCAATCCTCGTGCCTGACATTGCCGGCAAAAGCGAAGACAGTATTTCCCGGCAAATATGATTCATCCTTGAATCTCAGGATTAGAGCGCGATCCATGCCGGCCAGAGTCTCGGTCGTTCCTATTACCGGCCGGCCGAGCGGATGATTTTCCCAGACCGACTCGCTCAGCATCTCCTGGACCACCTGCTGCGGCTGGTCCTTGTACATCATTATCTCTTCAACAATGACACCCCGCTCCTTTGAGATTTCAACCGGGTCAAAAAGAGGACCGCAATACATGTCGCCGAGAACATCCATGGCCTTCCACAGGCGGTTGCATGCAACCCTGGCATAATAACAGGTGCTCTCTTCCTGCGTAAAAGCGTTGAGATAGCCGCCGTATCCCTCAATCTCGCGCGATATATCCTTCGCGGAACGTTTGCGGGTGCCCTTGAAAAGGAGATGTTCGATAAAGTGGCTGACGCCTGATAACGACTTGCCCTCGTACCTGGCCCCAACGCCAATCCAGATACCGAAAGTCACGCTCTGGACCCTTGGCAGAGTGGAAGTAATGACCCGCACCCCGTTCGGCAACTTCGTTTCCCTTACATCCATTAACACATCAATACTCCCCGAAAAGATTCCGCAACAGGGAACCTGCTGATTCAAACCCCGATCTGGTTCAATTCGGCCAGGTTCAACTTACCTTCATATAAAGCCTTGCCGACAATGGCCCCAAAAAGATTCTTGCGGCGCAACTTTACAAGCGCACGAACATCGTCAACAGAGGTGACTCCGCCGGAGGCTATGACGCTGCATTCCACGGCCGCGCACATTTCATCCATTGCCTTTACATTTGCCCCGGCCATCATTCCGTCGCGCTCCGTATCGGTATAGATGATTGTACTTATTCCTGCCGCGTCAATAGTCCTGGCCAGGTCAACGGCCTTGACCGCGGTAGTCTCAACCCATCCGCCAGCCTGCACAAACCCTTTCTTCGCGTCGATACCGACCGCCAGCCTCTCGCCGAACTTCTGTGCAAGCCTCTTCAACTCAGCCGGGGCCTTTACCGCCCTGGTACCGACAATGGCCCGTGCCGCCCCGCACTTGAGAATTGCGGCAATGTCATCGTCAGTCCTGAGCCCGCCGCCAACTTCAACCGGTATCGTTATGCTGCTGACTATGCTGGAAATGACGCCTGTATGAACCGGCCGGCCCTGGAACGCGCCGTCCAGGTCAACCACGTGAAGATACTTTGCGCCCCGTTCAACCCAGAGCCTCGCCATTGCGACAGGATCTTCAGAGTAAACCTTGGACTCCCCGGCTTTCCCCTGCTTGAGACGGACGCACTGTCCGCCCTTAAGGTCAATTGCAGGAATTATTGTGAACATCTTGGTTAACTTCAGCGTTATTGGTTATTCGAAATTCGATATTGAGTTGCTCTTCTCGCGTTCAAATCTTCCCTTTTGTAGACGGAAGGGCCCCCTTCTGCCTCGGGTCGATACTGCACGCAACCCGGAGAGCTTTACCCAGCGCCTTGAAAACAGATTCGTACGCGTGATGAGGCTCATCGCCGTACATCTGGCAGATGTGCAGGTTCAGGCGACCCTGCACCGTGAAACCGCGGAAGAACTCCTCGAGCAGCCCGAGGTCAAAATCCCTGATCTTCTTTTTCTTCGTGGCCATGCGCATGGCGAGGTACGGCCTGCCGCCGAGGTCAACCACCACCTGGCTCAAAGCCTCGTCCATTGGGACCAGGCTCCACCCGTAGCGTGTAATGCCTGCACGTTTTCCAAGCGCTTTGTCAAGGGCCTCGCCGAGGGCAAGCCCGATGTCCTCGACAGTGTGATGATAATCAACCTTCAAATCACCCCTGGCCCTGATCTTAAGGTCGATCAGCGAATGCTTTGAAACCAGATCAAGCATGTGGTCGAGAAAAGGAATGCCGGTATCGATCTTGTACTCACCTTTCCCGTCAAGGCCGATTTCCATGGCAATATCCGTTTCCCGCGTTATCCTTCTGACCTTTGCAATTCTCTTTTTCATCGCACGCTCCCTTTTCCCTGAAGCCTTCTGACCGCTGCAATAAGTTTGTCGATTTCAGCATCGGTACCGACGGAAATGCGCACAAACGCGCCGGTCCGCCTGCCAGGAAAATACCTGATCAATATACGCTCTTCCTTGAGCCGTTCAAACAAATGTTTAGCGGATATTCCTGCCGGCTTAACCCACAGGTAGTTGGAGTCAGACGGGTATACATGGTAACCATCCGCTTCGAGCGCCTTTGTCAGCCTCCGGCGCGTGGCTTTTATCTTCGCGACATTGCTTTTCATATGCCTGACATCGGAAAGCGCCGCCAGGGCAAGCTGCTGAGAAATGGCATCCAGGTTATATGAATCCTTCAGCTTGTATATGGCCGCAACAAGGGGCTTCGCCCCAACCACGTACCCCACCCGCAAACCTGCAAGCGAATAAGCCTTTGAGAGCGTCCGCAGGACAAGGACATTGTCGAATCTCAAGGCCAGATCCATGCAGTTTTCGCGCGAGAAATCAACATACGCTTCGTCAATCACTACAACGCCCGGGAACTTTACACAGAAATCACGTACTACTTTTTCAGGATAGAGAATGCCTGTCGGGGCATTGGGATTCGTGAGAAAGAAAAGAGAAGACCTGTACCCTGCCGGCATGCGCCATTCAAAATCAGGACCAAGCTCGACAGGCGCTTTCTTCACATCCCTGATGTCCGCAAGGACCGGGTAAAGCGAGTAAGAGGGATTGAAATAGCCGACACTGCCGTCATCCTCCACGAAAGCCCTTGTACAAAGCGCGAGGATTTCATCCGAACCGTTCCCGGCAAAGACATTCTCAACTTCACAGCCATGGAGCTGCGCTATCCGCTCCCTCAGCTTCCGGCTTACGGGATTCGGATAAAGCCTCAGCCTGGCCGGATCCACCCCTGCCAGCGCCTTGAACACCTTCGGCGAAGGAGGAAAAGGATTCTCGTTGGTGTTCAGCTTTACGACACCGGTTTCAACAGGCTGTTCCCCGGGAACATAGGCCTTCATCGCCCGGACAGATCTCGTTACATAAGACTTTTTCATTTGTTTTCAAAACGCACCTGCGCCGAGCGAACATGCGCATCAAGCCCCTCAACACGCCCGAACTCCTCTATGACAGGCAGGGTTTCCTGCAAGTCCCTCTTTGTAAAAGCAATAAAACTGCTGCGCCTCCTGAAATCATCGGTCGTCAGCCCGGAGAACATCGAGGCTGATCCCCCCGTTGGTAGGACATGGCTGGGCCCGGCCACAAAATCGCCAACCGATTCCGGTGACCATGTCCCGGCAAACACCGCCCCGGCGCATTTCACCCTGCCAAGCCACTTCTGCGGGTTCCTGACAAGCAGCTCAAGGTGCTCCGGCGCAAACTTGCTGCAAAGATCAATTCCCTCAAGAATATTCCTGACGACGACAATAAGCATTCCATTCTTAATTACTTTCCTTATCGCTTTCTCCCTGCCCAGCAGCCGTGTCTGGCGTTCGACTTCAGACCGGACCTTTCCGGCGAGGCCGGCAGAAGAGGTCACAAACAGCGCCTTCTCCCATCCGGTCCCGTGCTCGGCCTGTGAAAGCATGTCGGCGGCAACGTGCCGCGCGTCAGCGGTTTCATCCGCGAGCACTGCAATCTCGCTCGGCCCCGCCACAAGGTCCAGCGCGACATTTCCGTAAACCTGCCGCTTTGCCGCGGTCACATACGTACCTCCAGGCCCGACGATCTTCCTGACCCTCCGGACCGTCTTCGTTCCGTAAGCCATCATGCCGACCGCCTGTATCCCGCCGACGCGGTAAATTTCCGTGGCCCCGGCTGCCTCAAGCGCAAACAAAAGATAAGGATTAACCTTTCCATCCCGCCCGCAGGGGGTGCAGGCAACAATCTCCCTGACACCGGCAACCCTGGCCAGCGTGGCCGTCATCAATGCAGTTGACGCCAGGGGCGCCGCACCGCCGGGCACGTAAACGCCAACGCGGTCAAGGGGCATGAACCTCTCGCCAAGCAGGCCGCCGCGCGGCGTGGCCATTTGCCAGTCCTTCTTCATGCCGTTCCGGGAAAATACAGTAATCCGGCGGACTGCCTCTTTTACAGCAAGCTTAAAAGCCGCGCTGACCTGCTTCCGCGCCTTCTTAATTTCCGCCCGTGGGACAAGCAATTTCCCGGCGGTCAGCGGTGTCCTGTCAAACCGCTTCGCCCACAGGCAGACCGCGCTGTCACCGCGAGTCCTGATGTCAGCCAGGACTTTCCGGGCGACACCCTCAGCCTGCTCATCAAACGCACGGCGCCGGAGAAAAGCCTCAACGGCGCTGTTTGCGATTCCTTTTACAATCCTGACTTTTTCAATCTTCATATAAGCCCTAGTCCTGCCCGAAATTCACCCTTACCCGTCCTTCAATCATCTTCCCGATCTTTGCAACACGTCCGCGATACATGGACCTTACTATCGTCGAGTTGATTTCCCTGTTTTCGCACCCTGATTCAAGGAAAACATGCTCGATTTTTCCCTTCTCGTCAACACGGACAAACACCGAAACAAGCCAGGGCTTGTCCATCTTGGCAGGCAAGGACGAAAGGTCAGGCGCCTGGAAACCATATTCGGCAAGCGCGCCAGCAGGTTCAACGGTCAGGTGCATTGTGCTTCCGTTGACATTGCTGAATACCGCCTTATCCTGCCAGACCGGCACGTAAGCATTCATATCGCGGACTGCGGCATCCCTGAGCTCGTCTTTCATATTTTCCGCAGCTGACTTTCCGCCGGCTGCCTCATTCTTTTCCAGCAGTTTTACGGGCCTGGCTACCATCCACGGAAGCGGCTTTGCAATATCTTCATCAGTCGCAACAGGCTTCACCACACTGTAAACAGGATTTGAATAGGCGCTGATATAATTCCCGATAAAAGAAACCCTTGGCGCGACAGTCTTCCCGGGCCTGGGAACGACCGGTTCGCCGTGGGGCCAGATAAACCATAACATGATCCACGCGGCGATAATGAAAATAAACGGGAACCCAATCATCCTCGGTTCATAGGATGAACTCTTTCGCTTCATCCTGAACATGCGGAGCCAGGCGGAAATATTTACAGGCTTGTTCATGTTGTTCACGGCTTGACAGCAATATTAACCTTGTCCACTCCGGCATCCAGCGCCATGTTCATCAGGTCCACGACCGTCCCGTGCGAAACATTACGGTCCGCCTGGATCACAAGCACGCTTTCTTCACCATTCTTGACCTTGGCGGAAAATGCCCGTTGCAGCCTTTTCTGGTGCTCTTCCTGCTTCAGCTTGTACCGGACATCGTCGAAGAATACTATTTCCTCCCTTTCGCCGTTTGCCATACCCCTGATTGAGAGAACAACAGCCGTCATCCCGAACGGTGATCCCTGGGTTGCCGGCGCCTTTGGAAGTTCAACTACAATTCCCGGTTCCATTACATATTTGCGGTCTATGAGCAGGAAGAAGAAAAGGAGCAGGACAATATTCACCCACGGGGCAATGCTGATAAGACCATGTCCTATCCTGCTCCTGGGGAAATAACGCGTTCTAAGGCTGCTTCCAGCCCAGCTGCTATATTTTCCCTTTCCCAGCATCTTTCTTCTCCACTTCGACCGGGACAGCACCGGTCAGGAACGCAACAATTTCAGTCGCTGCCTTCTCCATATCCAGGACAATCCGGTCAATCTTTACAACAAGAAGGTTAAAAGCCGCATAACAGGGAATCGCCACAGTCAAGCCCGCTGCAGTACATATAAGAGCCTGCATCAGGATCTGCGAGATATGCACCGACTGGATCAGCCGGGCCTGTTCCTGAAGCACCAGCAATCCCTGGACCATCGCAAGCACTGTGCCAAGCAGCCCCAGCAGCGGGGCAATGTGCGCAACGGTGGCAATGACAACCAGCCGCCGCTCCATCCTTGAAAGTTCAGCCAGGCTCGCCCCGTCCACGGCATTCCGGATTGCTTCCTTGGGATCATCACGGTGCAGGATCGCCGTCTTCACAAGGTATGCCACCGGGCCGGGAGTCTCGTCGCATATCGAAAGCGCTTCCTGTATGTTCTTGCGCCCTAGGATATTGAATATGCCCCTGAGGAAATCGTCCGATTTTATCCTTGCCCGGTGAAGGTGCAGGCCCCTTTCAATGAACACAACGAAAGCAACGATGCCGCACGCCATTATCACCCAGCAAACAGGTCCGCCCTGTTTCAGCAAATAAAACAACATGGCTTTCCTCCCTTGATCGCTTTTCAATCCTTGTAGAACAACCACCAATGGTCAGTTCTTATCTTGTTGATTCGCTTGCGTATCTCTTCAACGCCGGGCACCCCGGCCTTGACCAGGCGCTCGAGAATGCTCACCGCCCCGCGCCAGTCATTCTTGTTTTCCATGAGGTCAGCTGCGTTTAATCCTGCCCTCATAAACCACAGCTTGCAAGCCTCATTGTGTTTAACGCCTTTTTCCTTATCCTCAAAATACCGCAATATCACCTTCTTGTAATACTGCTGGAAAGCCTCTGACGTGCGGCCAAGCTTTTCCATGCAGCGTCCGCTCTGGTATTCCGCGCGCATCACAAGGTCCAGGCTTGTACCCGAAGAATTGGCAACAACCTGGAACGATTCGATGCCCTCCTCGTAACGCTTCCTGTCTTCCGCCCCGAGCCCGAACTGGCAGTCACCCTTCCGGGCCCACGCGGTTATAACCAGCGGACTGCCCTTGTACTTGTTGATGACCTCATCAAATATCAGTATTGCCTCGGGGAACCTGGCCAGCTCGGCAAGCGCCTCGGCCTGCGCAAACCTTGCTTCCGCCATCTTCCTGCTTTCGGGATAGTCCTTGGCCAGTTTCGAGAACAGTTCAATCGACCGGATATATTCCTTCCTCTTTGCCGCCGCATGACCGGCCCTCAGGAGGGCTTCATCTGCAAACTGGCTCTTCGGGTATTTCTCAACAAAGGAGAGAAAATCCTTCTCGGCATTCTCATAGGCCTCCTCGTTATAATAATACTTGGCCACCCAGAACATTGCGTCAGGCGCCCACTGCGACTGAGGATAACGCTTGATAAAATCCTTGCATACCGTCAGGGCGCGCTCATCTTTCCCGAGCCAGTACGAACACATCCCGCCCATGTAATAGGAATGCTCAAACACCGTGCTCACCGGGAACTTGTTGGTCACCTCGTCAAAATCCTGAAGCGCTTCATCAAACTTGAGCAGCTGGTAACTGGCCACCGCCCGGCCGTGCAAAGCCTGCGGATACAGCACGCCGTTCGAATAAACATTCATCACGTTGTTGAACGCATGAATGGACTCAGGCCATTTGCCCTGCGAAACACGGATCTCGCCAATCCGGAAAAGGGCCTCTTCAGCGAAAGGCGTACCGGGATACTTCTCGCTGACAGCCCTGAACCTCGCCTCGGCGTCAACCAGCCTTTCATCCTTCGCTATACTCTCAGCCGACTGGAACATTGCGTTTGCGGCAAGCTTCGACTGGGGAAACTCCTTGAGGAAACGCTCGTAAACTTCCAGCGCGAGCTTGAACTGGTTGTTGGCAAAGTAAGCGTCACCAGCCTTGAACAGGCTCTGCTCCTTCTGGAAAGGATCAGAAAACAGCCCGTATGCCTTCATGAAAGCCGTCGCGGCTTCAGCGTGCCGCCCCAGCCCGGTCAATCCCCATCCCTTGCCGGCATGTGCTTCAGCCTGCCCCATGACATTTGTAAATGTTTCAAGGTAATGCTGATATTCATCGGTGGATTCCTGGTATTTCCTGCTGCTGAGCAGCGAAGACGCAATTTTCAACTGGGCTGATGCAGCCATGGAATTCGTGGGCGTCTTCGCTATGCACTGCTTGAGAAGCGGTATGCCCTGGTCCAGGCGCCCCAGGTCCAGCAGGTATCGCGCCATCTCAAATTCACCCTTCATCTTGAGATCGGCGCTCCGGGCCTGTTCAATCCCCTTGCGGAAAGCGTCAAGGGCCTCGTCAATCTTGGACACCGCATTGTAACCCGCGGCCGCAGAGAACAGGGCCTGTGCCCGCAGGTCATCGCTCACCTTCGTATTACCTGCCAGAGCCGTCAGAACCGCAATCGCCTCGGTCCATTTCTTCTCATCAATCAACAGCATGCCGTACCAGTAAGAGCCCTCCTGGACTTCAATGCGGTCGGCAGGAAGCTTTACAAGCCTGGAAAAGACTTCCCGCGCCTGTTCCGTTTTACCTGCGGAAACAAGCACCCTTCCCCACTCCAGCATGTTCATTGGCGCTTCAGGGGTATTGCCGGAAGTACGGTCAAAGTCAGAAAACACCTGCAGGGCATCGTTTGTCCTGCCGGTCTTGAGGTGGCACCAGGCCGTAAGCCGCAGGACACGCCAGGCGTATTCGCTGGCAGGATAATTCCGGGCAAAACCGTCAACCTCCTTGACCGCCTCGTCATATTTGCCCGTCTCGTACATCGCAAAGGCATGCCAGAAAGTGAATGCGTCCTCTGCACCAGGCTTAACCGTCCAGCGTTTCCTGTTCTTGTAGAGGTCGAGGATCTCCTTGTTCTTGCCCTGTTCGTGAAGCGCGCGCATGAGAAGCAGCAGGACCTCCTCCGCCTCTTTGCCGGCAGGTACAGCATTCAGGTACTGCTCAAACTGCTTCTGCGCAAGATCGTACAGCTTGTCCTCCAGCGCCGCCCGCCCCGCCTTCAGCACCGACGACGGGTCCTCCTTCACCGCATTGTTGGTCTGCGCCGCAGCCATGAAAGACGGCAGTATTAGGAATGCAAGGCATGCGGCGAAAAGCCCGCGCCATTTTCCGCAAAGTACCGACCGCCTCATGATTTAAGTATCTCCTTCAGGACCCTGCCTGTATGCGACCTCTGACACATTGCAACTTTTTCCGGCGTCCCGGCGGCAACAATTTCCCCGCCCTGATCCCCGCCCTCCGGACCCAGATCAATGACATAATCCGCGGTTTTTATCACGTCCATATTATGCTCAATAACAACCACAGTGTTACCGGCATCCCTGAGACGCAAAAGCACGTGGAGCAGCCTCTCAGTATCGGCAAAATGCAGGCCGGTAGTCGGCTCATCAAGCAGGTAAAGAGTCGTCCCGGTAGCAGTCTTGCTCAGCTCCGACGAAAGCTTGACCCGCTGCGCCTCGCCTCCCGAAAGAGTAGTCGCAGACTGGCCCAAATGCAAGTAGCCAAGTCCAACTTCTGAGAGTGTCCTCAGTTTCCGCGCTATCATCGGGACATTGCTGAAAAACTCCAGGGCCTCGTCGATAGTCATTGAGAGGACCTGGGAAATATTCCGCCCGCCGTACAGGACCTCGAGCGTCTCCGCATTGTACCGCTCGCCGCGGCATTGTTCGCAGGTGACATATACATCGGGAAGGAAATGCATCTCCAGTTTGAGGATGCCGTCACCCTTGCAGACTTCACAGCGTCCGCCTTTTACATTGAAACTGAACCGGCCCTCCTTATACCCGCGGATTTTCGAGGATGGCGCCGCGGCAAACAGCTTCCGGATGTGGGAAAACGCTCCCGTATATGTGGCCGGGTTGCTCCTCGGCGTCCTTCCAATCGGGGACTGGTCGATAACGATAACCTTGTCAAGCTTGCCGGTGCCGGAAATCTTTTCATGCTTACCCGAACGTTCCTTCGAAGCATAGAATTTCCTGAACAGGGCGCGGCGCAGTATGTCGTCAACAAGCGTGCTCTTTCCACTTCCTGAAACGCCCGTTACGCAGACGAGCAGGCCGAGAGGAATGGAGACGTCGATATTCTTAAGATTGTTCTCCGCCGCCCCGTGTATGGTCATGACGCCTGCTTCGCTGCGCTTGCGGACATAGGGAATCCCTATCTCCGCATTCCTGTTCAGGTATTTAGCCGTCAGCGATGCGGGGTTCGCAAGCATTTCCGCAACCGTCCCCTGGTGCACAACCTTCCCGCCAAGTCGGCCGGCCCCTGGCCCGAGGTCTATCACGTAGTCGGCCTGCCGTATCGTTTCCTCGTCATGTTCCACCACGACAACAGTATTGCCAAGGTCCCGCAATGCCTTAAGCATCTTTATCAGGCGCTGGTTGTCCCGCACATGCAGCCCTATCGTCGGCTCATCAAGCACATAAAGAACACCAACGAGTCCCGACCCGATCTGCGTGGCAAGCCTGATCCGCTGGGCCTCACCGCCGGAAAGCGTACCGCTCTCCCGGTCCAGCGTCAGGTAATCAAGCCCGACCTCAACAAGGAATTTGAGCCGCCTTTTGATTTCCTTCAGCACCTCGCCGGCAATATTCATCTGCTGTTCCGTAAGCTTCAGCCCTGAAAAGAATTCCAGCGCATTCCGGACGGACATCACCGTAACATCCACAATCGATTTGCCCTCTATGGTGCAGGCGGCAACTTCCGGCTTGAGCCTTGCGCCCTTGCATTCCGGACAAGACTGGCGGCTCATGTGCTCACGGAGCCGCTGCCTCACAAAATCACTATCTGTCTCCTGGTACCTGCGCATCAGGTTTGGAATGATCCCCTCGAAAGGCTTATTGTACTTCCGCCAGGCGCCACCGCGCCAGAAACCGAACTGCACATCCTCCTCCCCGGATCCGTGGAGAAGAATCGTCCGGATCGCCGGATTGATATCCTTGAAAGGCACGTCCAGGCTGAACTTGTAATGCTCGGACAGGGCCCTGAGAAGACCCTTGTAGTAAATCAGCAAACGACGCCCGCCGCGCCGCCAGGCTTTTATTGCCCCGTCGTTTATGGACAGTTCCGGGTCAGGAATCACCAGCTCTTCATCAAAGATAAGGTGCGTACCAAGCCCGGAACAGACAGGACATGCACCGTACGGGCTGTTGAACGAAAAATGGCGCGCCTGCAGTTCCTCGAAACTTATGCTGCATTTAGGGCAGGCGTTTTTTTCCGACAGCAGAAGCTCTGTCGGCTTGCCCTCTTCCTGCTGGGTCACGACAAGGAGATTGCCGTTGCCCTGCTTCAATGCAATCTCAACCGAATCGGTCAGCCGTGTCCGTATCTTTGCGGTGATGATCAACCGGTCGACCACTGCCTCGATTGAATGCGCCCGTTTCTTGTCCAGGTCAGGCACGGACTCAATCTCGCACATCTCGCCGTCAACCCTGCACCGCACGAACCCCTGCTTGCGGATCAGGTTGAAAATCTCCTCGTGCCTGCCTTTCTTCCCCTTGACCAGCGGCGCAAGCAGGGAAATCTTCGTGCGGAGCGGCAATGCCATCAACTGGTCAACTATCTGTTCCGCGCTCTGGCGCCCGACAATCCTGCCGCACTTGGGACAGTGCCTCTGCCCTATGCTTGCATAAAGAAGACGCAGGTAATCATGGATCTCCGTTGAGGTGGCAACTATCGAACGCGGATTCGAACCGGCAGTCCGCTGTTCTATTGAAATTGCAGGCGAAAGGCCCTCGATGTAGTCAACATCCGGCTTCTGCATCTGGTCGAGGAACTGGCGCGCATACGCCGAAAGGCTCTCGACATACCTGCGCTGACCCTCGGCATAAAGGGTATCAAAGGCAAGCGACGACTTTCCCGACCCGCTGAGACCGGTGATAACCGTCAGCCGGTTGCGCGGTATCGTAACGGTTATGTTCTGCAGGTTATGCTCCCGCGCGCCTGCAATCACAATGTCATTCCTGCTCATATGCACCCTTACCTGTAAAAATCATGGTCCAGTCAACCGGTCATCATATGGGTTTCCGCCATGCCCGGCGATTATTTTTTTACAGATTCCGGGTATTTTTCAGGAAGGCATCAGTACAAAATCAGCGCCTGCTATGGCTTGGAAACAGCTACGCAATCCAGGCCGAAATAATACCTGGGATCGCGGGCGGAAGGATTTGCGCCTGTAACTTCCACCCGGAGAATTATCTTCCCGTCTTTCGGCTCGAAAACACCCAGCTCAACCGGACCGCTGAGTTCGGGGTTCTTCGCATAGCAGTCAACATTGCCCTTCGCCGGTTTTCCGTTGACCATGAAACTTAAAACTCCATAGTCATAGCTCTTTGTCGCATGGCAGGCAAGTTTCCGGGGCCCATCCACGTTTTCGGCGACAAGTAATTCAACAAAAGAACCCGCCTTATTACTCTGGACGAAAAGCTGGGCAGTGCCGCTCCACTCCCCGTTTGCAAGGTGGGCATTTTCCTGCCTGGAAGTCTTCAATCCTTCTGAAGACGCGAGAACCTTCATGGTCTCGCATTCCACCGCCCCGGCCAGGTGCCGGGGAATACTGCGGCACTGAGCCCCAGCCTCTTCCGGTTCAGCGCCCCTGTTGCTGCTGGCCCCGGGCAAGGCATACCAGTAGGTGGCGACCGCATAGTCCATTTTGCAGTCCGCCCAGTGCCAGACCTCAATGTCGACCTTCAGCGACTTGGTGAATGGAATTGCATCAAGGCTGCGCGTACGAGTAACAACCGTATCCCTGACGTTTGCAGGATGAGCCATCGGCTGGTTGCAGAAAGGCCCCTGGAAAAGCGCAGGGCTTCCCCATGCGTATCCATAATAATCTTCAGAACCGGTTCCAAAATGCGTCGGGAAAGTCTTGTCATCCACCCAGATCTTTTCATCACCCTCGCCCCACCAGGTCGCCGCAGGATTGAACACCGACAGGGTGTCGCCAAGGTATACCCCCTTGCCTTTAACATTTATATAGTTCCAGTCTGAAAACGGACGTGTTGGAATCCCCCTCTGCTGACGCCAGTTGGCGTGGAAATACATGGACCGGCCACTCCACTGGTGTTTGCCTGTAACAACGTTCAGCTTGACGGCAACTGGAGTCGTTCCAAGATTCATCAGTGTCACCTTTGCCGACTTCCTGTACGGCATCACCCAGCGGCATGCCATCTTTCCATCTGCAGTTACAGTTCTGTACCAACTCGACAATACGTTGGTTCCCGGTCCGCATCCGAAGAAATCACCGGCCGGACACCAGACCGTCTCTTCTCCGTCAAAGTTCATCCGCACAACCGTCGAACGCAGCGCCTGTGCGGCCAGTTCAGGTTTGGCCGCGCCAATATTCAACTCCATCAAACGCACGGCTGCTTTGCCTTTTGGCAGGTCAAGGCAGGCATCCTTGCCCGGCTCGATCGTTTTCTCCAGCTTCACAGCCTTGCCTTCCGCTGCAACCGGAGGCTCCACGAGAATCCTGCATGTCCTGGCGATTAAAGGTTCCAGGGCCTTGAAGTCATCCATACTGAAAGCTTTCACCTTCGTGCCCCTGGGATAAATGCGGTATTCCGTGTTCCACCAGCGCCTCGGAGGCGGCGCATTGGGATTTCCCGGATTCGGTTCATCGTAGGTAATCGTGCAGTGGCTTGCATAGGGAACAGGCAGGTAGAGATTGCCCGCATTGCCAGAATTCTCGATTGCAAGCGGCCTTGGAACAAATCCGCGCCCGCACAAAAGATCCTGCATCTGGGCTGTAATGGCAGGCTCTTTTGATCCGTCGAGATAGAAGCGCACATTGCCGGTAGCGGGCTTTCCGCCCGTCCAGAAACGCGTGATGCAACCGGGCCCGTCAACGTCCACCAGTATCCACTCGCGCCTGTTATCGTTGGTTATGCAGGTCAATGAAGCCGCAACACCATCCGAATTGTCACTGTTGGCAAACCATCCCTTCGGATCATCAGGCGTCTTTGAAGCCCTTTCGTAACTGCCAGCCATCGCGGTATGGTATTCCGGTTCAGGCCATAATGCCACGCGTTCCATGTCAGCCATCTCGTTCAACAGCGACTCAACGGTCACCTGGTCTGCCGCAACCAGGCAGCTGCCGGCTCCGGACAGCAGCAAAATAAACATTGCGGCCAAAGCTGAAGGTAAGAATAGACCTGTGTCTCTTGTCATGTTTGAATCCTTATAATAGTAACTGCGATAGAAAACTAAACCACTTTAAGGAGATGATAGGTTTTCTTGCCTGACCGCAGGACCACGACGCGATTATCGACTATGTCGGACGCCTTGACGATAGAGCCGATGCCTTCAACGCGCCTGTTGTTGACATACAGGCCGCCGCTCTCAACCAGCCGCCGTGCCTCCCCCTTGCTCTTACAAAGTCCGGACGCGACCGCCACGTCCAGCACACCGGCATCGGCAACCTTGCTCCTCGCCAGCTCAACCGACGGCACATTGGCAAAAATGCCCACGAGATCATCTGCGCGCAAATCATCCATCGCCTCACCGAAAAGCACCGCACTCGCCCGCAATGCAACCTTCAGGCCATGCTCCCCGTGAACCAGCCTGGTAATCTCCTCGGCAAGCCGTTTCTGAGCTTCCCGCTTCTCCGGCTCGCGCTTCAACTGCTCTTCAAGCTCGCTTATTTCCTTAAGGGAAAGAAAGGTGAATATCTTGAGGAATCTCCCGGCATCGGCGTCAGCTGTCCGGAAGAAGAACTGGTAAAAATCGTAATAAGACGTCTTCCTGTGGTCAAGATATACGGCGTTGCCCTCGCTCTTCCCGAATTTCTGGCCGGTACTGTCACACACCAGCGGCAGTGTCACCCCGTACGCCTCAACACCGCGGAGCTTCCTTATCAGGTCCGTTCCGGCAGTGATGTTCCCCCATTGGTCCGACCCGCCTATCTGGAAAGTACAGCCGTAATCGTCATAAAGTTTCAGGAAATCATATGCCTGGAGCAGCTGGTAACTGAACTCGGTAAAACTCATTCCGGACTCACTTTCGAGGCGGGCACGCACGCTTTCCTTCCCGAGCATGGTCCCCATCCTGAAATGCTTGCCGACATCGCGCAGGAAACTTATAAACGTAAACTTTCCAAGCCAGTCGTTGTTGTTCACAACCATGGCCGGCACCGTCGGATGCTTGAAATCCAGGAAACGGGAAAGGTTCTCTTTTATGCCAACCTGGTTATGCTCAATCTGGTCAATACCCAGGAGACTGCGCTCCCCCGCCTTGCCGGAAGGGTCCCCGATCATCCCTGTGGCCGCGCCGACAACACCTATCACTTTGTGACCGCAGCGCTGGAAATGGCAGAGAGCCATGATGGTGACGAAGTTACCGACCTGCAGGCTGTCTGAAGTTGGATCAAAACCGGCATAGACGGTCACCGGCGACTTCAACACATCCTTGACACCCTCGCTGGTGACATTATCCAGGAGACCGCGTTCCTTAAGAATCTCAAGCACGTTTTGCATAAAACATTCTGCCTTCAATAAAAAGGGCGCCCCGACCTTTCGGGGCGCCCTTGTATAATCCAATCAGGATTAAGTGTGACTATTTACTGAGCGTCCCCGTCCTTCTCGTCCTTGTCGTCCTGATGTTTCTTCTTCTTGTCACCGGGCCGCCATTCCTCGCCGGAACCAATGCCCATAGCTTCGTCGAAAGCTCCAGCCAGGTCAACCATATCTTCTCCCGGCCTCAGGCCTTCAACTATCTCGCTCTGTTGTTTCGCGAATTCCTCGTCTGGCATGCCGGCCGCCTTGATACTCAAAGCGATCCTGCGTTCAGCGCGGTCAATCCTGACAATGCGCGCCTCAACATCCTGCCCTGCCTCGAGGACATCCTTTACCTTCTCGACATGCTCGTTGCGAATTTCCGAGATATGGACAAGTCCGTCCACGCCCTCTTCAATCTCAATGAACGCGCCGAAGGCCGCGATCTTCGTAACCTTGCCCTTGACCATCTGGCCAACCTTGTAACGGGCGGCAATGGTGTTCCACGGATCGTCGTGGATCTGTTTCAATCCGAGACTGATCCTCTTGTTCTGGGCATCTACTTCGAGCACAACTGCCTCGACAGCAGCACCCTTCTGCAGAACCTCGGACGGATGATTGATCTTGCGGGTCCACGACATATCGGAAACGTGGATCATGCCGTCAATACCGTTCTCGAGCTCGATAAACGCGCCGTACGAAGTGAAGTTCCTGACAACGCCGTTGACGCGGATACCAACAGGATAACGCGTCTGAACGGTATCCCAGGGGTTGTCCTCGGTCTGGCGGATGCCAAGAGCGATTTTCTGTTCGTCCTTGTTGATGCTCAGGACAACAACATCGACCATGTCGCCCAATGCCAGGACATCCGATGCCCGGGCAATACGCTTCGTCCATGAAATTTCAGAAACGTGGACCAGTCCTTCAACACCCTCTTCCAGTTCGACAAAGGCGCCGTACGGAACGAGGTTAACGACCTTGCCCCTCAGGCGGCTGCCAACCGGGTACTTCGTTTCAATATTTTCCCAGGGATTCGCGGTCCGCTGCTTGAGACCGAGCGATACGCGCTCTTTCTCCAGGTCAACATCCAGGATGTTAACTTCGATCTCCTGGCCGACAGACACGAGTTCGGAAGGATGCTTGATCCTGCCCCAGCTCATATCGGTAATATGGAGAAGGCCATCCAGCCCGTCCAGGTCCACAAATGCCCCGAAATCGGTGATGTTCTTGACCATGCCCTTGCGCGTCTGCCCAACCTCGATCGTTGAAAGAAGCTGTTTCTTCTTGTTCTTCAGGTTCTCCTCGATCAGTTCACGCCTGGAAAGAATAATATTCCTCCGCTCGGTGCTGATCTTGATTACCTTGAACTCGTATTTGCGCCCGATGTAAATGTCAGTGTTGTGAACAGGAATGACATCGATCTGGGACCCCGGCAGGAAAGCATCTATGCCGTTCATATCAACCATCAGGCCGCCCCTGACCCTCGACTTGATAAGACCCTCGACAATACTGCCTTCCTTGCAGTCTGTCTGCACGCGCTCCCAGCGGAGCTTCTGGTCGGCCTTTTCCTTGCTCAGGACGACCATTCCATTATCGTCCTCTATCTGCGAAAGAAGGACTTCAAACTTGTCTCCCGGCTTTACCGTGGAAATATCACCGAACTCATATCCGGGGATCACGCCTTCGGACTTGTATCCAATATCAACCAGCACTTCGTTAGAACGGACTTCCAGCACTGTTCCTGTAACGATAGAGCCCTCCACGAAGTTCTTCATGGTCTCATCGTACATCTTTGCCATCTCGACCTTGTCATCACCTGTGAACTGGGACAGATCGAAATGAACGCGTTTCTTGAATTTTTCCATACTTAACCTGACTCTCAAACGACTTCGCCTTTAAACACAAAACATGAGCTTCCATCACTTCATTCGGTGGGGAAAACTCAGAAAAAAGGCGAGGTTTACTTCCACGCCGGTTCCGGCTCCGGACGCACCGCACGTCCGGAAACCAAGTCACCTTTCAGCGCAAAAACCATGGAGTTATAGCACGAATATTTGCATCCGCAAGGCCGAAAGTGGAAAATCTTCACAATAAAGAAGGCACTCTTGCCCTGAAATACCCTGCTAATCAGAAGATAACAAGACAATCAGGCAACAGTTGCTCAATCCTGTCTTTCGCTTCCTCGGACAGCCGGTTGCCCCTGAGGGAGAGCACTTTCAGGCTGGTAAGCTTGCCGATATCGTCCGAAAGCCCGGTGAGCATGTTTGCATCGAGATCAAGCCGGGCAAGCTTCTGAAGCTGAAGGACACACGGGGGAAACGCTGTCAGCTGGTTGCCGCCAAGATCAAGGTCCGTCAGCTTCTTGAGTTTCCCGGCCTCTGCCGGCAAATCCTTCAGCTTGTTTCCTTCCAGGTACAGCCGTTCAAGATTTACCAGGCCGCCAATCTCAGGCGGCAAACCCGTAAGCTGGTTGCCGTTCAGCCTCAGCCACTTGAGATTAGCCAGCTTACCCGTCTCCGGCGGCAGAGATGCAAGCTTGTTCCGGTCCAGGTTCAAGTAAGTGAGGGATACCAGCCCTCCAATTCCCGCAGGCAAACCCTGGAGCTCATTGCCGGAAAGACGCAACTGCCTGAGATTTGACATCTTCCCTATACTGTCAGGAATGCTCTTTATGCCTGTCTGGCTGAAATCAAGGTAAGCCAGGCCCTTTAAGTCCGATATGTCCGGCGGAATACCGGCAAGCCTGGCCTTCCGGGCACTCAGCTGGACAAGCCTGGGCATCTTCGACAGGTCAGCAACTGGAATGCCTGTCAGGCTCGCATTATCGAGGCAAAGGAACTGAACCTCTTCACGCTGCCTTATCGCATCTTCAATGCTGGAACATTTCTTCAACCGTTCAGGACCCTTCATGGGGTGGCACCCAGCCGCAAGGGTCAATGCCAAAGGCAACAAGTACCGAAGGAATACTGAACCGGAATTCATCATAATCTTCATCCACCGCCAACGGGAGGCTGCAACAACCTTTTTTCTCAAATAAATCGAATTATATGCTTGCAGAGCGGGGAAATCAACTATTAGGATACGTCACCATGAAAAACACGTTCACGCGATGTTGCATCTTGTCGGTTCTGTTTCTTGTAGTGGCGGGAAGTTTCTCCCCGATTAACGCTCTTCCAGTCGGCCGCAGTAATCTCAGCCGGGAATACCTGGTAAGCCCGCAGGACCTGGGCTCGTGGAGCATAGGCCTGTACGCGATTAAACAGGAAAGAGATGTTACGGCAAACAAGTACATGTCCGACGTACCGATGAAGTCGAGCAAAACATTGGGCTATATCGGATACGATATTATACCATGGATCACTGCATACGTCGTCGGAGGTTCTTCTGAGACAAGAATTGGATGGGGAAGCGGTTCGTCAAAGCCCGAAATTGGTTTTGGCGCAGTATTTAACCTGATCGACACCGAAATTGAAGATCCAACCCTTTTCGAAAACCGTTTAAGGCTAAGCAGTCACGCTCAATACACCTGGGGCAGCGCTAAATCATCTACCAGCAGTTCTGATGTAAAGTGGGGCGAGTTCTCCGGCTCCCTCCTGTTAAGCATCGTAAACGACCTCGAGGGCGACAAGTTCTTCGTCCCGAACAGCATAGCATTGTTTGTCGGACCGGTATTCTCGGTCATCAACAGCAACACTATCGAGCAGGACAAGATATTCGGAATGACCGGCGGACTGGACATTTTTCTTAACGAGAAAGTATCTCTCGAACTTGCCTATACAAGGTACGAAGCAGGTACTTATTCAATCGGAGTCAATGTCCGGTTCTAGTTGCGGCCGCAGGCCCTGTTCCTCTTTACATCCCTACCCGGATGCTTTCCAGGAATGCCGGAAATAATCATGGCTAAAATCAGGCAACGTTTCTTCCTGCAGCAGGACGTATTGCGCATAAGCAGGCAGCTCCTGGGAAAATATCTCTTCACCAGTACCGGCAGATCCGGAATTACCGGCGGCATGATCGTTGAGACCGAAGCTTATGCAGGACCGGAAGACAGGGCATCCCACGCGCACGGCAACCGGCGGACCAGGAGAACGGAAGTCATGTTCCACAAGGGAGGAGTCGCCTACGTCTATCTCTGTTACGGCATGTATCCCCTCTTTAACATTGTCACAAACTCAAAGGACATCCCTCATGCAGTCCTCGTGCGCGCCATTATGCCGACGCACGGCATCGGGACGATGCTGAAGAGACGCGGGAAGAAAAAGTTGGACCGCAGCGTCGCAGGCGGACCGGGCGCCCTCTGTAAAGCTCTCGGAATTGACCTGCGCCATAACGGCGAGAAACTCGCAGGCAGGAATATCTGGCTCGAGGACCGTGGCAGCAGAATGCCATCCTCTAAAATAACCGCCAGCCCAAGGGTGGGCGTATCATACGCCGGTCCCCATGCAAAACGCCCATGGCGTTTCCGTGTCAGGAACTGCCCATGGACAAGCAGGCCGGATTGACTTCCTGAACCGGAAGCAATTGCTCCAGCCAGTCATATCCAGGCACCCTGGAACTATTACTTTTCCGGCAGTTGAAGTTGAATTCTCAGTCTAATAATAGTACAAGGTGCGGCGTTTATACACCGTAGTGATGATTTAAATAAACACGAAAGGCAGGTTAATGAAGAATTCCATTATTACAGCCGTCGTTGCCGCCGGCTGCTCAATTGTCTTCTCAGCCCAGGCTCTCTTCGCCGCCGATTCACTTACCCTGAAGGGGAAAAAGCCTGTTGAAGGAACATTCCAGTCTTTTAAAAATGACCGCTTCCATTTCCAGCCCTCTACCGGCAAAAAGGCACCCAGCGAACACCGATCATTGGTGGACAAGCTTGTCGTTGATCCGCCGGCCAAGGCAACTGTAATCCAGACAAAGAACGGAAAAAAGAAGTCAGAAGAGATGAAAGTTAAGGGTTATGAGAAAAGTAATTTCACCTTTGACTCCGAAGGCAAGGAAATATCCCTGCCTGCAACCCAGGTCAGCTCCATAGAACTTGGCCTTGACTTCGACAGGGTCGGAAACGGCGAGACCGATACACCCGGACCAGCCGCCGCGATTGTAGACATCAAGGAAATGTCCGCCTGGATGAAGGAGAACACACCCACGGATACCCAGACAAAAGCATTTGAACACTACAAGACTGCCAGAACGTCTTATGACAGCTTTATCACCGAAAACACTGCCCTGGTAAAGGCAATGGACAAAACCACCGGCCCGGCCCGCGAAGAGTTCCTGAACAAACTGAGAAAACGAAAGAACGACGAACAGACACTCCTTGGTGAACTGAAGAAGGCGGAAGCGGAATTGATTTCGGCCTTTCCCGAACTCAGAACTCCAGCGCCAAAGAAGTGAATTTCCCCGCGGCAAGTTTATCCGCCTGTGGCTGGCCCGCTGGTTCTCCCGGGCGCATGGTGCCTCTGCCGAGATATTGCCATTTCTTCTTTGCGGCAAAGCCGCGAAATGCCGCCTGCTTCTCCCCACCCAGAAATATGATTTACTCCCGGTTCTCCAGGCATCAGAATAAAACACTTGCCCGGCCTGTCATCCGGATATTATATTCGCAGTGGTCGTTAATTTTTCGACATTTTCCGATTACCGGAGGCAGAAATGCTGAACAGGATATTTCGACTGGCAGAAAACAACACCACTGTCAGAATTGAATTACTGGCCGGGTTAACCACTTTCCTCACCATGGCCTATATCATCTTTGTCCAGCCTGCGGTTCTCTCGAAAGACTTTGCCGGCAACGCCACGGGACTGAGTACCGATGCAATCCTCATTGCGACATGCGTGGCTTCCGCGGCCGCATCAATATTCATGGGACTCTACGCCCGCTACCCCATCGCACTGGCACCGGGCATGGGCGAGAACTTCTTCTTCATATCCACAATAATGACCCTGTCCGCTGCCGGATTTGCCGATTCCTGGAAGACCGCGCTCGGGATTGTTTTCTATTCCGGCCTCCTCTTCCTTCTTCTTTCCGCCCTGAAGATCAGGGAAATGCTTCTAGATGCCATCAGTCCGAGCATGCGTAATGGCATCGCCGTCGGAATCGGAATCTTCATTGCTTTCATAGGCCTCCAGAAAGGCGGGATAATCATCGCCAGGCCGGAGACAATGGTGGGACTGAACACCAACTACTTTCTTTACAACCGGGTCATGGCCGATATCGCAGTCTTTCTCGCCGGACTTATCGTAGCCGCCGGACTCCACGGCCGGAAAGTTCGCGGTTCAATACTCTGGGGCGTATTGACAGCCACAGTCCTCGCCTGTTACCTGGGCAAAATCAAGTTCGACCATTTCCTGGGCCTCCCGGATTTCAGCAGGACTGCCATTTTCAAGATGGACCTTGTGGGCGCCCTGAACCTTACAGCCCTGCCTTTTATACTCGTGTTTCTCTTCATGTCTGTCTTTGACGCCCTCGGCACTCTCATTGGTGTTGCAGAACAGGCCGGCTTCGTTAAAGACAATAAGCTGCCGCGCGCGGGCAAAGTCCTCATGGTTGATGCCGCCGGCACGGTTGCCGGGGCCTGCCTCGGAACAAGCACAGTAACATGCTATATAGAAAGCGCTGCCGGTGTCGCATATGGCGGACGAACAGGCTTAACCAGTGTCGCCGTCGGTGTGCTATTCCTCATCGCCCTGTTCTTCAGTCCCATGATATCTGCGATAGGAAACTATCCGCCGGTAACAGCAAGCGCCCTTGTAATCGTCGGCGCGTTAATGATGAAAAACTCGGCCAAAATCGAATGGGATGACTATTCAGAATCAATACCGGCTTTCCTGATAGCAGTGGGAATCCCGCTGACTTATTCAATATCCGACGGCCTGGCCCTTGGTTTCGTAACCTACCCTGTTATCAAGCTTATCAGCGGCAAGGGCCAGACCATCAGCTGGATTATGTATGTGCTGGCGGCAATTGTGCTTGCCTATTTCACAGCTATCCGTATACGTACACTGTAGAGAGCCGCAACTCAGAAGAGGCATAACAACGCAATGAAATACGAAAACTGGCTTTTCGGAAAGGACGGAGCGCTCTTCCGGGCATCAGCCCTGGGAAGAAGAGAGCTTGCCGCCGAACTCCTTGAAAGCGGGGCCAACGTCAACGCCAAAAGCAACAACGGATTCACGCCTCTCCACCGCGCAGCCGAAAACGGTCATGTTGAAGTTGCCGAATTGCTCCTTAAACACGGGGCAAAAGCGGATACACAGGCAAAGAATAAATCAACGCCGCTTTCACTCGCCTCAAAGAACGGGCACCAGGCCATTACAAAGCTGCTTAAGAAGCACAGCGGTTGATGCCCGCCTCTTGAATCATTCCCGGCGGAACAAAAAAATAACTTTTGATGATTTCTTCTCATTGCCTTATTATCCCGAACATGAGCCTGCCCCTTATATTCAGGTTTTCTTTTACAAACGAGGACTTGCTGACAGCTTACAATGCCCGGCTTGATTACGTATGCAGGCCGGCACTCCGCTATTCCCTCATCGCAGCCGGCTGCGTCTTCTTGCTGGGCCCGGTCACGTTGTTCCTCCTGCACTGCAGTTTGAGGTTCGGATTCATTGACTGGATACTGGCCATTATCGGAGTTGTGCTCCTCCGCGCCTGGGCCATCGCGCCCTTAATCAGGCGCCGCAGGATCAGGATGGAGTCGGGTGCGGCAAAAACAATACGGATCATTGTCGACGAAACATCATTGGTCGAGGAAACAGCGGATTCCTCAAGGAACGTCCGGGGCTGGGATGATGTCAGCAGGATAAGCGATATGCCCAAGGGATTCCTTATCTATTTCAGGGACGGGGAATTATGGTGGCTTCCAACAAGGATATTCAATAACATTGATGAGCGTGAAGAATTCATGAACCTCGCAGCCAATAAGGGCAGGCTGTAAAGGGATAACATACAGGGAATTACAGGAATCAATGCAACCTGCTGCAAATACACGGAAAAACATCGTACTTGTCGGATTCATGGGATCAGGAAAAACATTTGCCGGTAAAATACTGGCAGGCAGGCTCGGAATGACCTTCCTTGACATGGACGACGTTATCTCCAGTCGCGCAGGCAAGGCGGTTTCCGCCATATTCGCCGAAGACGGCGAAGCTCATTTCCGCTCCCTCGAAAGAAGCTTGGTAAAAGAGCTCTCCGGCACGAAGGGGCTTGTGATCGCCACAGGCGGCGGAATCGTCCTGAACCCGGCAAACATCAGCGACTTCAGCAAATCCGGCTTTGTCGTCTGTCTTATGGCGAAACCGGAAACAGTGCTCAAAAGGGTGAAAAACGATACCAGCCGTCCCCTGCTTTCAGGTGATGACAAGCTTAGGAAGATCCTCGATATCATGGAATCACGACGCAAAATGTACGAAGCAATCCCTGCCCGGATCGATACGGATTCCCTGACAGCAGACGAAGTTGCCGCAAAAATTATCGCGTTGTTCCGGGAAAACAGCCCCTGATCACCTCAAGGCATGTCGATTGAAAGCATAATAATGTCTGAAGCAAGGCGGCTTGGATTTGTTGCCGCCGGAATTGCTTCCGTGGGCCCGGCCGAGTCCATTGCCGTCTTCCGGAAATGGATCGACGAAGGCAACGCAGCCGGCATGGAATTCCTGAAACGCAACATCCAGCAGCGATCCGATATACGCAGCGTCATGCCGGAGGTGAAATCAGTGATCGTCGTGGCCGCACGCTACCCTTTAAACCCCCAGCCAGGCAGAGGTTTCGCCTGCTACAGCCGCGGGAAGGACTACCACATCGTAATACGCGACAAACTCTCCCTCCTCGCGGAATTTGCCAGGAAGGAAATTACATCAACCCGGCGCATCTGTGTTGATTCAGCGCCCGTGATAGAACGCGAGTGGGCCATACGCGCCGGAATCGGCTGGCAGGGAAAGCAGGGACAGATAGTAAACCCCGAATGGGGCTGCTGCCTCATGATCGGGGAACTTCTTGTAAGCATTGATCTCAAACCATCTGAACGCCTGCCGAATCAATGCGGAACATGCCGTAAATGCATTGATGCCTGCCCCACCGGGGCCGTTACAGGACAGGGGCTTATCGACTGCCGCAAATGCCTCGCCTATCTCACTATTGAACACAAGGGCGAAATTCCCGAAGACATTCACAGGAAGATGGGACAAACACTCTTTGGCTGCGACATATGCACCGCGATATGCCCATGGAATAAACAGGGCACGGAATTGATCATGCCTGAATTTATTGGGGACCAGATGCCCAACGCTGAACAGATACTTGCAATGTCGGAGGATGAATTCAAAACGCGATTCAAAGAATCATCGGTTCTTCGAACAGGCCTGTCCCGCCTGCAGCGAAACGCCCGGGTCGCCATGAAAAACAGTTAACCATGCTAACTGGACCTGGAGCCATGTTTCAGGCATCAGGCTTCTGTTCAATGTTTGATATTGAATGTTCTCTTATGTCGATCGCTCATCACTCTCTTTTCCCTTTCATCCACCCTTAATCACGGCTATACTGCTGTCAAGATTACAGGGTTTACCCTGATAATTACTGGTCACAGGTCGTCCCTGTATAACCGCATTTTATTCAGTCTAATGCTTTTGTTCGGCAACATGAAGCAGTAATACAGAAAAATAGGTATGAGAAATAAATGAAGACATCTCTCGTTGTGCTGGTTATCCCTGCGGTTGCCGGAATCATTATATACTTCCTGAATCAAGGCGAGTCTATTCAAGATGACTCGTCCGATGGCAGGCAGGCAGCTGTCACGGAAACCAAGACGGGCTCCACCACCACGATCACATCAAAAGATATCCTGGAGTTCATTAGCCGAAGCAGCAAGACATCGAACGAATACGGTACAATCGAGGAGGCGAGGAGTTTCTTCAAGGTGGGTTCTTTCCTTGACCATACTGCCCTTGACCTACTTTCCTCAAACAGGAATGTTGCATCGCCACTTCGACTATCCGACGCTGACGTCGAGCGGCAGGCATATACGATTATTTTTCTCGATGAAAAGACAAAGGATATTTACGGGGAAATGGTATTAGACCGGAAAAGTCACAAGATCCTTAAGTTTGAAGCTCAGTGCGAAACCAGCACGGCTGACCCGGAAGAAGGACCCCAGGCCGAACCATCGGCTGGTGGCGACGGGAAACCCACGCCACAGCCGTGACGTTTTTTTAAAGAAAAAAAAGGGGGGGGTGTCGGCAGAGAAGTAAACAGGAGACAATACAATGCTGAAACGTGTGATCATTGCAGGAGCCGTTCTGTGGACATTCGTGGCCTTCAGGCAGGATGCGAAGGAAGGTGTTCTGGAAACACCGGAAAAAATGGCAGCAGACCTTGGAATCAAGCTGCCGCACCGCCCATGGCACATGGCGGATATTTGGTGGGAGATGAAGGACTCGACGCCGCATTTCGACAGCCTTTCCGTGGATGTGACGATTGACCGGGACATCGCCGACGGTGTCTGTCTCTACATTTCGCCCTGCGGCAACGACAAAATTAACGGCATGCAATTCTATGGTGGACTTCAAACATCCGTGAACGGCTGGCCTTCCAAGGAAAATCATAAGCTCGTGTCCGCCGGTTATGGAGCGATTTTTTCACGATGGTCGAACGACAAGAAAAGCAAGATAGGGCTGGAGCATGTCCGCATGGCCGATGGCGCCCTCTGCGAGAGCGCCGGCTATGAGGGCGAATTCTGTAGCGTACGCCGTCCCCTGGCCTGGCACAAGGGCACCTATACTTACAGCATCATCCGGGGCGACATTGAGACCGGCGAGACCGGAACCAGCACGTGGTTCCATTGCATTGTGCGCGACCATGAGGACGATTCACTGCACTGCATCGGCTCCCTGCGCTTCGAAGGAACGGATTTCACCTTTTGGAAATACCATGGCGCATTCGTTGAAATCTATTATACGGCGAAAGTAGCTGCGTCGCCGATACCGGAAGTGACCGTCACTTTTGGCTATCCGCGCATTAACGGGAAGAAGCCGGCGCTCAAAAAAGCCACGGTCAACTACAACCGCACCGGTACCATCGCCAGCCCGCCATGTGCGAAGGCCCGCGCCGAGGGAGAAAATGTGGTCATAGACATTGGCCGCATCTTCAAACCCGAACCGAACGACGGCAAGCAAACGCTTCCGCTAAAGATTGAGAAATAAGTAAGAACCCAACCAGCCGCCGGAGATTATCGCCTTGAATACAAGGCAAATTCTCAACAGTACCGCCGAACTGAAACTGCCACCGCATCCCAGGCACGGCACCGTCTTTGTTGCCCCGCGTTCAGCCGTAGCGTGGCTGAAAACAGTCAAATAAGGCATAACACAGTTGATCGACGGGTATTTGCGGGAACTTTACAAGGGTATGGAATAAAGTTCACAGTGAGAAAAGATCCCAATTGTCTTCGCCGGATCATCCCCAGGCGGTTCAGGAATCAATACTCATGGGGCATTTCATTCCGCCACACCCTGTTCCGGCCGTTCCGCACCCATCGCAACTGGAGACCGGACTGACATTCTGCGGCGTCGAAACTGCAAATGCAGAGAAAACCTTCTCCGGCTTCGCCGCGCCGCATAGCGGACACTTTGACGGCAAATCACCTTTCTTCCGGATGAGGACCTCAAATTGTTTTCCACATTTCTTACAGTTGTATTCGTAAATAGGCATGGTTATCCCCGACGATAAGACCTGTGGTCATTCCATCCCCTGCTCGCTGCCCACCTCTTCCTCGTCATCTTCATCATTCAACAGCTCCAAAACGTAATGCGTAACTTTAACCGCCAGGACAAAAAGAAACGCGATGAAAGCTACACCCATGTCCTGGCCCTGTAAATCAGAATCTTGAAGAACATATCTCAGCATGTACCAGCCGAACAGGATATTAATACAGCTGTCATAACAGCCATGCAGGATATTTGACGGAAGTAGCGCAAGGCTCTTTAACAGCCAGGTAATGTAATCGGCAAGCACACCCCCGATCAGCGCGGCATCCACCATGTCCCAGGTTTCGCCCTGGCCGACAGTAAAGAAGGCGGCCACACCTCCGTACACCACCGTCCTGACAATCGATACAATTGTTCTTGGGCTGAACATGTTAGCTATCTGACAATACCATATACTTATAACCTGTAACTGCAATATTTCACTGGCAGTCATGGACCTCATGAAATACAATATCAACAAGTGTTAATGTTCCGATTCAAAAGCATGGAGGAGTCGTCATGACAACGTCGTCAAGTTCTCAAACTTTGGCATCTTTCCTTGCAGTGCTTGTCATTGCACAATTTTCCGCCGCCACCGAAACGGTCACAGGGGATTCACCTGCCCCCAGGTTCTGGCAGCTCGAACGCGATGTCCCTTCACTTTACCTTATCAACGGCCTGAACCTCTCCCCTGAACAGGCCGCAAAGACGGCCCTCCTCACAGATAAAGTCATGAACATCGAGGAGAAGTGCAACGAGAAGCTCACCCGCCTGATCAAGGTGCACCAGCAGGAGATTGACCGTGAGGCAAACGACATTCTTCTCTCCGCCGGACGCAAGGGCGGACAGATCGATTCGCTGAAACACGGGGCTTCACCCCAGGCCAGGAAACTCCATGAGTCGATCGAGGAGATCAACAAGACAAGATGGGAGGCGCAGAAGAAGATCAACGCCATTGCCCAGGAGCAATACGCGCTGCTAACCGACAGCCAGAAGAAGATCATGAGCAACTTTACCCCCTGCTTCATTCCTCCCACCGATTTCAGGAATCCGGAACGCGTCGGGCAGGCTGCCGCCGATACATCTTTTGTCGAGAAAGAACTCAAGGACCTCAGGAATACACCCGAGGACAAAAGAAAAGAAGCCCAGGAAAAGGCCGTTTTCCGGATTACGCGCCATGTAATGTACAAGAAATACATCCCCTACAGCGAGGAGAACGAGGCCAAGGTGCGCAAGGAGATATCAGAAAAGCTGCAGTCTGCAGCTTACAAGATGGTCCCCCTCAAGGACGCAGACTTTGAACTGGAGAAGAAGAAACTTGCTTCCAGCATTTTCGTCCTGAAAATCGACAACAGCGAGGAGGCTCTTTGCTGGAAGATAAGCAGGTACATACTCAACCCTGGAGTGGCCGACGTCCTGAAGAAAAGAGCCGCTGCCTCTGAAAAGAAACCCTCCTCCGTTGCAAAGACTGCTGACCCGGGGAAAAAGAAAGGGACTTACACCACCCCTGAAACTTGTGACCCGGAAAAACCCATCAAGACGGCAACCCTCATCAAGGGACTGGAACTTACCCCCGACCAAGCCGAGAAACTGCTCCCGGTGGTCAAGGATGGCGCCGGCGCCAGGAAAAAGATTGAAGACGAAATGAAGAAAACAATGGCAGATGCGCTTGAAAAGTACGACTACCTCCGCGGCGAACTTGCGGAGGGCCGTCCCAGCAGCGAATCTGAAGGAAAGGCGGGAAAATACCATTCGAAGGTCAAGGACCTCCGCCAGGAAGCTCTTGTAAACGAGCTGCTGACGTTTGAGTCGAGACTTGACCAGCTCCTTACCGCAGAACAGGTTGAGTTCCTTTCGCAGGAGAAAAAGAACACCCCGAAGGAACGCACCGCTATTATCAGGGATGACGCAGGTAACGAAGGAATAGACAAGGGAGCCGCCCGTGCAAGAAAGCTCCTGTCCCAGGCAAGGAAGATGTCAGCCCAGGAATTGCAGAAAGACGGCAAGGACATTTGCAGGAAATTCATCATGGACGCGATTGCAGACAACAACCTTAAGCAGGAAGACATCAACCTGGACTCGGAAGTTGCCCGCACAACGGAACTCCTGGAGAAGGTCAGGAAGATGGACAGCACAAAATACAGCGCCCAGCGCAACGAACTTTCAGCAGAACTGTCCCCTAAACGAACCAGGCCCAGGGATGCCACTTACGGGCATGTTGACTACAAGGGTGACCCTGAACGTGTCCTGAACTCCTCAACACAGATGCTGTTCACCGACCTTGCCTGCGCGGCAATCGAGAAAATAGCTGGCAGTAAGAACAAATGAAAACAGCATGGAGCCGCCGCAGTTTTATCAATGGATGCGCAGCATGCGGCCTCGGGGCGGCAATATGCGGTCCTCTTGCCGGCAGGGCCGGGGCGGCCCCGCAAACCGGCGCCGTATCGCTAAAGGACGCAATGTTCTGGGAATCTCTTCCTAACGGCCGGACAAAATGCACAATATGCCCAAACGCCTGCGAGCGCGGCGACGGGGTTGTCTCGCTGTGCAAATCCAGGATCAATAAGGGTGGTAAATTCTATTCACTTACCTATGGAAAGCCGTGCATTATCTCCCCCGATCCCCTCGCGAAGAACCCTCTTTACCACGTGATGCCTGGAAGTTCCGCGATTGCAACTTCGACCGCTGGATGCAACCTCACGTGCAAGTACTGCCAGAACTGGGACATATCGCAGTGCGGCCCGGAAAAAACAAAGAACATGGATAACACTCCCGCCGAACTCGTGGCCCAGGCAAAGGCAAAAGGATTCCGCTGGATAACATTCACCTACACCGAACCGGTCTCATATTACGAATACGCCATCGATACCGCGAAGGAGGCAAGAAAGAACGGCATCAGGATAGCAGTCTCAACGGCGGGCTTTGTATGCACCAAACCGCTTGAAGAGCTGATGAAGTACGTTGACGCTTTCAGCGTGACATACAAGGGCGCCACGCAGGATTTCTACAAAACAGTCTGCGGAGGCAATCTTGCCGATGTGCAGAGATCCATAACAGAGATATTCAAGGCCAGGAAATGGATGGAAATAGTTAACCTGGTCATCCCGGGCATGAATGACGATGACGCCGGAATTAAATCAATCGCCGCTTTCATAGCCGGCCTGAGCAAGGACATCCCCCTGCACTTCCTCAGGTTTTCCCCCGCTTTCAAGCTTCAACATCTCCAGCCAACTCCGGTAGGAACCCTGGAAAAAGCCCACGCCATCGCAAAGAAAGAAGGGCTGAAGTATGTTTATGTTGATCTGCCTGGACACCAGGCCTCGACCACCTATTGTCCCAGTTGCAAGAAGCCCGTTATCGAACGCTCCGGCCTGACGGTGGTAAATAACAACCTCAAGAACGGCCATTGCCACAAATGTTCAACCAAAATACCCGGCATCTTTACATGATTGCTGGTTCGTTCTTCCAGCGCTGAAAGATTGAACTGCCATCGGCTTCAATCCGGTGGATTTAAGTCCTGTCGAATCCAACTCTATTTACCAGAATCCCACACCCTTTTTCATCCTCTCCCTTTGAGGGGAGAGGATGGAGGTGAGGGTGCTAATACGCGTCCCGCGCTCATTCTCTTCTTGTGGGCGGGCTGAACCTTCGGCCCGCGCCCACATCTTGCCAACTGGTTTACATCATCCCGGATTGAGAATCATCAATCCCCGAATGCCACCGGCGTTTTTGTCTCCATTGGAACAAATTTGACCGACCATGAGACCTCGCGGCTGGCCGGGGCATTTATGATAAATCTCGCAAGCCCCTTCTCAGACCTGCCAGGCTCGATCTTGACACCTTTCCTCGAATCGGCTGACGAGACTGATACTCCCGCAACTGTCCAGTCTGCCCAGGGAGACACCGCGACAATACGCAGTTCATAGGGTTCCTTCCCGACAACACTGCTGCGGCCGCTCAGGACACCTGTTCTCTGTACCCACATCTCCTGTGCCACATCCACCATTCCCTGCGTCACATGCCTGCTGGTACTAAGGAGGAAGGGACGCTCAAGAAGCGGGCGCACCGCAAGGACCATGCACGATGCCGGCAGCAGTTTCACCTCCAGCTTGCCGCCAAGAATCATCGTCCTGCCGGTCCAGAACTCGTATGCTGCGTATTTTATTCCCGGCTCAAGCCCGATGTAACCCATGTCGTACACGCAGTCCACCGGGTTGCCGGTCCAGTTATATATCCCGATCACATCCCGGCGGGTTTGCCCCTTTGTGTCAGTCACCAGCCATATCCGGCGTTCATCGTTCTCGAGAATATCGACAGGCCTGGCGGTCGCTGTATGGGATGGAATTATCCGGCGGAACACATCCAGCCGCTCATCGCTCAGGTTACCTATTGAATCGCTGAAGACAGTGAGGGACCCTGAAAGCCCCTGCCATGAACACATCGCGCGGACCTGGTCCATCGATATACCTTCTCTCAGGTAGACGGGATCCGGATCGTTATACCAGATACGGCCGTTCAGGAAGTAATGTACTGTCGATGCCCTGGGACTCGTCAGCCAGCCGTTCCAGTTACCGCCGTTATCAGGCCCGATGCGCATGGCATCAACAAGTCCGAAAGAAGAACTGTAGGACCGGAAATTCTGAGGACAGCAGCAGCCCAGCAGGAAAGTGTCCCTGGCCGCCGTTTCACGGACCATCTTCAGGGCATCCCGGAATATTTCTATGTTGGTCTTCTCCTTGTTGAAAACCACTGAATCGCCGAAGTTGTCCTCTGTATACCCCATTGCCGGATATGTCTGTTTGCAGCCGAGCCCGGAATGCAGGCCGTCCATTTTGAAATAGCGGTATCCCCAGTCCGAAATGCGCTTTACTTCCTCGCGCAGGTAGGCCAGGGCTTTCGGGTTGCTCATGTCCATCATGGTCCCGCTCCAGTTTGTCTCATACGGCTTGCCGTCCTTTGTCCTGTACCAGAAATCCTGTTTATCCCCGAACCACGGGTCATCCCAGTTGCCAGAGAACGGCATGAACCATATACCGGCAATAAACCCTTGCCCCTTGACGGCATCGGCCACAGGCTTCATACCGCCTTTATACGGACCATTCGGGGCAACCCTGGTGAAGTCCTTGTGCGGACCGTTTTTGCTGGCTCCTGCCTGCCATCCGTCATCAATCTGGATAAAATCAAAACCGTAAGGTTTGAGCTTTTCCGCGGCGATACCGGCATCACGGACAAGGCTTTTCTCATCGGAGGCGCGGGCGTGATACCAGGTGCAGTAGCCGGTGATTGGAGCCGGCAGCTTGATCTTGCAAACCCTCGCAACGGTATCAGCCCATTTCTCAAGGCCAATACGGGCGTCATCAAAATAACCAACAGCAAGGGTTTCAAGGACCCTTGTCTTCCCGGGATTTATCCGGAGCGTTCCAAAATCGGAACGGGCAGTAAGAAGTATCTTGCCAGTCTCCTCCTTTGAAAAAAGGACACCACTGGCAATATCGTTCGATATCCAGCCTGCAACAACTCCATTGCGCTTGAATGGCCGGGCAACTGCAATCCAGGCATAACTCCCGGCCCCTTTATTCCCCTTCTGGAAACCGTCCGTCGTGATCACGCTCAGCTCGGATGCAGGACTGCCCAGTTCCAGGATTGCCGCGAAAGTCTCCTCGCGGCTTATCACCACCGGCTCAGATCCCGTATTGGCAATGCTCCTGCGAATAAGCACGAAAGGAAGTCCGCGGAAAAGCATAACTTCGTCCATTTTGCCGCCCGAAGAGACAACACCTATTCCCATGCCCTTCCCGAAAACAGGGTCCTGAACCTTTATAATTCCGGCCTTGGCCGCGCCGCTTAAAAGCCTGGCGGCAGGAATAAAAACATTAGTGCCGGCCAGAGTGCGCAGGCTCAGGGTACCGTCCGCAAGACTGTAGGAAGCCTCAAGGCTGTCGTTCTTGATCGTGACATTCACATTCCCCTCCGATGCAACAGCATTATGAACAACCATGGCTGACAGCATGATAACAACTAAACGCATGGAATTCTCCCTCCTTTATAACATCCCGTGAATACAACGAGACAATATATGATGGCCTCATGAAATTCAGCAACCAAGGTTTAATAAAAAGAATACGGATAATAAAGGAGCTGGAGTACTGGAAAAATGGAGGCGTGAACCGGAGTTGAACCGGTGTAACAGGTTTTGCAGACCCGTGCCTAACCGCTCGGCCATCACGCCATATCAGAAGGAAACGAACAGAACAAATCAGGCTTTGGGCGCCGTTTTCACAGCAGCTTTAGCCAGTTTCTTCTGTTCCTTCTTGCGTTTATTCCTGCGCACTCTGCGCATTCTTTTCAGTCTTATTCTTAATTGTTGTCCCATAGCGGCGGTGTTCCTATCAAAACACGTTATTAATGTCAAACTTTGTGAGATGTATCCAGGCTGACCAGCAGGTCAGTCCACCTGAAGCCTCCTGCTGTTCCTCTCTTCAAGGCCGGCTCGATATGCTTTGAGGTCAATAGACGGCGCCGCTTTCGACTTTATCGCGGCTTCAGCCACTGCGTAAGACACCTCGACAAAGAGTCTCCTGTCGAACGGCTTGGGGATGATGTAATTCTTACCGAAAACCAGGTCGGCGTCAGGATACACCTTCCGGACCTGCCCGGTAACCGGCTCACGGGCAACTGCCGCCAGCGCTTCAGAGGCAGCAAGCTTCATCGGAACATTTATCGTCTGCGCCATTACATCGAGGGCACCCCGGAAAAGAAACGGGAATCCGAGGACGTTGTTTATCTGGTTGGGATAATCGGACCGCCCCGTGGCCATGACATACGGCCTGCCGCCCATCACCCGCGCAACAGCCTCAGGCCTGATTTCAGGATCAGGATTAGCCATGGCCAGGACCGCTGGATAAGACGCCATCGACGCAACATCTTTTTCTTTTACGCAGTCGGCAACAGAAACCCCGATAAATACGTGGGCATCTTTCATTGCTTCACCTACTGTTGATGCAGACGTCCGGACTGCATGTTCGCGCTTCTTGTCATTCAAATCGGTCCGGTCAGACCGCACAACGCCCTTCGAATCACAGAGCATGATTGTGCTGGCCCCCGAAGCCTTCAGCATCTCCGTTATCCTTATTCCCGCAGCGCCTGCTCCGTTTACAACTATCCTGAGCTCCGATATGTCGCGTTCACTCAGGCGGCAGTAGTTCTTTATACCGGCCAGTGTTATGACAGCCGTTCCCCACTGGTCGTCATGGAAAACAGGAACATCGAGGGCTTCGTCCAGCTTATCCTCAATTTCGAAACAGGCCGGCGCGGCAATGTCTTCAAGGTTGATTCCGCCATACATCGGAGCAATCGCACAAACCGCGTCAATTACCCTTTTCGGATCGGTCTTGCCGGTATTTTTCCCGTCAATCCTGCAGTGGTTCAACGGCACTGGCCAACCATCAACATCACCGAAAGCCTTGAATAGTACAGCCTTGCCCTCCATCACCGGGATGCTGGCCTCTGCACCAAGGTCACCGAGACCAAGAATTGCCGTACCGTCAGTAACTACCGCAACCAGGTTCTGCTTGGCCGTGTATTTCCTCAAAGCCGCCGGGTCCCTGTGGATCTCTTTAACGGGAATTGCAACACCGGGAGTGTATGCCTTGCACAGCGATTCAACGTCCCCCATCTTCTTGGTGAGCCTAAGGCCGATCTTGCCTCCAAGATGATACGAAAGGACTTCTTCTGTTGTTATTGCCATAGAGAAATACTCCTGCTTGAATTTGAAAAGGCAGACAGATGACCAAGATTGAAACAAATAATCAAGAAATCTTTATTGTCTCCCGGATACGGCACTGCCTTTGTCATTAATTACTGGCTTTTTCTCTCCAGCGGGATAATAATCTTATTTTTAATAAGGAAAGGCAGGAGTCAGCCAATGTGGGACTATACAGACAAGGTACTTGATCATTTCCGTAACCCTCGAAATGTTGGCATCGTACCGGATGCCGACGGCATCGGTGAAGTCGGCTCGCTGGCTTGCGGCGACGCGCTGAAACTGACTTTCAAACTGGACGGCAACAAGCGGATTTCCGATGTGAAATTCAAGACCTTCGGCTGCGCCAGCGCCATCGCATCGTCTTCAGCACTAACAGAAATGATAAAGGGAATGACCCTTGAAGAGGCAGGGAAAGTAACCAACCAGGATATCGCCAACTATCTCGGTGGCCTGCCGGAGCAGAAAATGCACTGCTCGGTAATGGGCCGGGAAGCCCTAGAAGTGGCAATCGCCAACTACCATACCGGCAAAACAGCCAAGAAGATCCTGGCTGGAAAGGTAGTCTGCACCTGCTTCGGCGTGACCGAGGAGGAAATCGAACGCGTCGTCCGGGACAACAAACTCACCACTGTCGAGCAGGTTACCAATTACTGCAAGGCCGGCGGCGGCTGCGGCGGCTGCAAGCCCGATATCGAGACAATCATAGAACGGATCAGGAAGGAAATGGACGCAAAGTCGGCATCAGCCCAGAAACCGGCGAAGCTCACAGTCCTCCAGAAGGTGAAACTCATCGAGGAAACGCTCGACAGGGAAATCAGGCCCATGCTGAAGAGAGACGGCGGAGACGTCGAGCTTATTGACGTTTCCGGCAACCGGGTTATTGTCTCCTTCCGGGGAATGTGCGCCGGGTGCCAGGCCGCGCCCATCACCATGAAAGACGTTGTTGAAGCAAAACTCAGGGAGTTCGTATCCGCAGACCTGACAGTCGAAGAGGAGAAGTCTTGAAAAACGTATACCTCGATAACAATGCCACAACCCAGGTGGCCCCGGAAGTAATAGAGGCCATGATGCCCTTCTTCAGGGACATGTGGGGCAACCCGTCAAGCATGCATCATTTCGGAGGCCAGGTTAAGAAATACATTGATATTGCCCGCGAACAGGTAGCCGCAATGATCGGCGCCGATCCGTCGGAAATAGTTTTCACAAGCTGTGGAACCGAGAGCAACAACACCGCCATCCGCGGCGCTACCGAAGCATCGGGGCGCAACATAAAGATTATCACCACAAGGGTGGAACACCCCGCAGTCCTCAGCCCATGCCGTTACCTGAAAGACCATGGACACGAAGTGATCGAACTGGGCGTGGATTCATCCGGCCAGCTGGACCTTGCGGAGCTTCGCAAGTCGCTTGCCGGCGGACCGGCACTGGTGAGCATAATGTGGGCGAATAACGAAACCGGAGTCGTATTCCCCATCCAGGAGATCGCAGAAATTGTAAGGGAACACGGCGGCGTGTTCCACACGGACGCGGTCCAGGCTATCGGCAAGCTGCCGATTGATGTCCGGAAAACACCCATCGATTTACTTTCACTCACGGGGCATAAGCTCCACGCGCCAAAAGGCATAGGCGCCCTTTATATCCGCAAAGGAACAAAGCTCAATACTTTCCTCCTTGGCGGCCACCAGGAGAACGGCCGGCGCGGCGGCACGGAAAATGTTCCTTACATCGTCGGGCTGGGCTGCGCCAGCGAACTGTCCGTGAAATATTTAACCACCGAAATGAAGCGCGTGGCAAAGTTACGCGACAAGCTGGAAGCCGGCCTGCTGGCCACCTGCCCTGATACCACGGTAAACGGCGACCGCGCTCATCGCCTGCCCAACACCACGAACATAAGCTTCCAGTATATCGAAGGTGAAGCGATCCTTTATCATCTGAGCGATATAGGCGTGGGAGCGTCATCGGGATCGGCATGCACCTCCGGATCACTTGAACCCTCACACGTGATAAGGGCCATGGGGGTACCATTCACCTCGGCGCACGGTTCAACGCGTTTCAGCCTGAGCAGATACACCACCGAGGAGGAAATTGACTACGTGGTTGAACGGATGCCCGCCATCGTTAAGCGGTTGCGTGATCTTTCGCCGTTTATCTGATCTTTCCGGACAACGGCCTTCCTGCCGGTCACTGTTTCTTAGCGGCATAAATCTCGCAGATTGCCTTCTTCAACTCTTTCATGGAAACCGGCTTGCTCATGACCCGCGAAACGCCTTCCGGCATTTCTCCCTTGTCTTTCATGATTTCGCCAAAGCCAGTCAGCATTATTACAGGCACCTTTTTCCCTGACTTTCCAATGAATGACGCAACCTGTTCTCCGCTCATGTCAGGCATTGCCTTGTCAGTTATGACAAAATCAAATTGCCCGCTCCTGAAAGCCTCCACACCTTTGCTTCCGGTGTCCGCTGTCTCTACAGTGTGCCCCACCCCCTGCAGGTAACGGCAAAGAACAGTCCTCGCCCAGAAATCATCATCAACCACAAGTATCCTTATATGCCCGACATCCCCGGGTTCACCTGGCTTATCAGCCGCGCCTGCCTCGGGAACCTTTACCTGCGGCAGGATAATTCTTACCTTTGTTCCTTTTCCAGGCTCGCTGCGTATTTCAAGGTTGCCACGATGCCGGCGGACAATCCCGTAGGCAACGGAAAGACCGATACCGATGCCATGCCCCTGTTTAGTTGAAAAGAACGGGTCAATACATCGCCGGTGAACGTCCGGAGTCATGCCGATTCCAGTATCTGCTACTTCCATGACTATATATTTGCCTTCAAGATACGAACGGCAGTCAATGGTCCCTCCCTGCGGCATTGCCTCTATCGAATTCACAACTACGCTTTTCACGGCTTCGCGCAAGTCAGTCTCATTGCCATGTATCAGTGGCACTTCCCCGCATTCCCTGCGAATCTCAATTGCGCCTTTTCCGGCCGTCTTTTCGAGCTTCGGCTCGCAGAGCGCAAGCGCCTTTTCAAATACCTTGTTGACATCTATCAACTCAAAATCAGCAGTCTCGTCCGAATTGTAAAACTCCCTCAGGCGCAGAACGGCCTCCCTGGCACGATCTGCAGAAGCATGGATATCCTTGAGAGTACTGATCAGCTCCTGCTTGTCATCCAGCTTGTCCGGGTTCATAAGGAGGAACTCGCTCAGCCCGGATATTGGCATCAGCGCGTTATTAAAATCGTGCGCTATACTGCTGGCCATCTGCCCGAGAGCGCTCATCCTCTCCTCCTGGATGAGCCTGCGTTCCATTTCTTTCAACTCGCAGAGGGCATCGGAAAGCATCATGTTGCTTTCCCTCAATGCCTGCTCAACCTTCTTCCTTTCCCTGATGTCGCTATTGAGCTCCTCGGTGCGTTTGGCAACCTCATTTTCCAGGTTGCCGGATAAATCGAGCGCCCTGATCGTGCCGGCAATGACTGCAAAACCGGCCAGGGAAAGAATTATATTGCAGGTCATCACGACAATCAGGCTTTCGCGGGTGACAACACTGGGAAGCACGTAAGATGCCAGGAAATACGCGAACGTCAGCAGGGGAATCACGGTCATCAGTGCATACGCGATGCCAAGTTGCGTCCGCCAGTTCATCCTGCCAGCCGCTGGACGTTCTTTATTCAATGCCCCATTCCTTCTTGAGACTTTCAGTAATCGCCCGCTCAGCCGCAGGCGACAGTCCGTCAGAGTGATCCATCCTGTCCCGGCCTGATACCTTCTTCTTCCCGGGAGTCGTCATCTTGAAAAAATCTGATATCGACATCACCTCTGCTCCGTGCGACTTTGCGTTGCCCGAAACATACTTATCGCTGGAAATTACAAGATACCCGTAATCGGGGCCAATCCCGTCGCGTACCAGATCAAGTATCCTGTCATCAGCATCTTCCTTGCTGCGAGTAAACACAACCCTTACTCCACGGCTGCAGGCCTCAGGCCAAGGCATGACAGACGAGTCGCCGTCAAACACGATGCAGAATTCCAGTATATCGCCGCGAGTCGCCAGCCACCGCCCGCAGTGCTCAACAAGCCCTTCCCTCGCCGAAGCAAGGCTGACATCCAGGCGCTTCCTCAGTTCGGCACTGCGGTAAATCGCATTATACCCGTCAACAATGGCAATTTTCTTCTTCATGGCCGGAAAGACGCAGCAGGGAGTCTCAGCTGGACCTCAACAGGGCCATTTCGTGCGCCTGGCGGTAGTATTTGCCGAGGTTCTGCCAGTCGAACTGCTCGGAACTGCTTTCCGTCCTGTTACGCATTGCAATCCTGTCTCTCCGCTCCAGCTGGACAAATTTCAGCATTTCGCTGGTAAGGTCGTTCGTCGAAGCGTCGAACGTCGCGTTTCTCCTCTTGAGGACAACTATGCCGCGCTCGTCATGGTCAGGCATGTGCTCAAGCACATAAGTTCCGAACCCGGAGGTATCGCTCGTAATTGCGGGTATACCCAGCACAATACCTTCCAGCGGAGCATAACCCCAAGGCTCGTAATAACTCGGGAAAACACCCAGGTGGCAACCGCGCACAAACTGGTCATAATCCATGCCGAACAGCGGATCGCTGGTGGAAACAAAATCAGGATGATACACAACCTTAACGGGATCATCCGGCCTGTTAAACAGGTTGCAGGACCTCAGCTGGTTCAGTATCTCGTCCTTTGCGTCATCTATAAGGTCATGGGTTACGATTATCGGCAACCTGTTGGTCTTCCACGCGTGCAGGTTCCTGCGCATCCTCAGGCGCCAGTAGTCATCCACCAGCTCATCCAGTTTAGGCCACTGCCCCATTGCGGCAGAAAGGAACAGACGTTCGCCAACCTGGTTCTGGATGGACCTGCAGTTGTCCCTCAATTCCTCCATTAGCGCCCTGGTCCGAAGGACTTCAGGGTTAATCGACTTGAAGGGCCGCTTCGTAACTATAAAGAACACCACAGTCCTGTTGATCTTCATCTGCTTCATGCGCCAGTTAAGCCTGGCCATTGCTTCAATCGTAAGGTTAAAGCCCTTGTTGCCGTATTCGTAACGGCCGGAAATGAAGAAATAGAGCGTCTTATCAAGGTCAAACGAGTAGCTCGGAAAGAAATGGCCTATTACAAATTCATTTATCTGCTGTTTGTAGATCCTGTGCAGGTTCTGGAATTCATGCAGCGCCACAAAACGCTCCACGTTCAAGCCGTTCGGCAGCAGCACCTCCGGCTTCCTGCCGAGAAGGTGCTTGCATTCATAGGCGGTGATCTCACTGACTGTAGTCAGGACATGGGCGCCATGCGCTGCCGCCCGCTCAAGAGAAACCTGGGCTTCAACATTGAAACGCCTCGCGTCCTTCTGCCACTGCACAAAGGGAACGTGGTCATAAAACCACGGATCGTTCATGGCCAGGTACCGGCCGAACAATGTTGCATGAGTTGTAAAAACAATGGAAACCGGCGTCTTGCTCCGGCGAAGTTCCGGTATCGCCGTACCGGCCATCCATTCATGGAAGTGACCAATTACCGGCTGCTTCGGGGCCCTGGTGGTTGCAAGGGCCTTGAAGAATTCCTCAACGAGAAAACCAAACGCGACCACATCGTCGACGAGCGGATCTGATGAAGGCATGCTGATCTTATGGTGCTCCCAGATAAGGTATTTTATCTGGTTAAGACGGTCGGCAACACTCCTGGTGTTAAGAAGAATTGCCCTCGGCCGCCCCGTAATCAGCCAGTTCCCGTAGTGCACATCGTAACCGGCTTTCTGGAGGATCTTCACGGCATTGCCGAATGCCCCTGCCGGCGTTGTCTCTTCAAACTCCGCTGGAGATGTATTGGGATTGTAAGGACCCACAAGGCAATAGCGGTTTCCCCAAGCCTTGACCATGCTGGGCGCCTTGGAACGAATGACAGTATAAATGCCTCCAAGCTGCTGGCAAACCTCCCACGAAACCTCGCAAAGCAACGCGTCATCTATACGACCGGCGGTAGAATTTTTCTGCCCCACAGCATTCATTGTTTCTCCCTCTATTCGCCTTTTTTTCTACCACAAGTAATAAAATCAAAAAAGAAAATTAGTCACATTGTTCAGGTTCACCGCTTTTTTCGCGCTCTTTCCTGAGATAATCGTTGTAAATATCTGAACCTAAGACTTCAGCAAGGGACTCGAATTTACCGCTCTCAAGCCATTTTTCCCCATCAAGAACCTCATGGACATAACCGCCGCTCCCCCTGCACCGCTTGATACGGTTACCGGCGTCAACCTCAAGCGCAACGGCTCGCTCAAGCCGTTGATTCCTGCCGTCTCCAAGTTTTGGAAGTTCATAGCTGTCGGAATAAATCAAGGTCTGCGCAGAAAAGCCTGCCGCCATTTCTGCCTCATCAGGCAATACAACTGCATCAGGTTCTTTCATCATGCCGCCTCCCGCTATTCGTACTTCAGGGCCACAATGGGATCAAGCTTCGATGCCTGCCTGGCCGGCCACAGCCCGAATATGAGACCTATTACTATGGAGAAGGCTGCCGACCCGATTATGGCCAGCACAGACACGTTGACAGGCCACCCTTTGATTGTTGTCAGGAGATACGCAGTACCGCAGCCCAGTAGAATACCCATTACACCGCCGCTCAAAGTCATCACCACCGCTTCTATCAGGAACTGTATCATGATATCACTGCGCCGGGCCCCTATCGCCTTTCTTAAACCTATTTCTTTTGTCCTCTCCGTCACCGAAACCAGCATAATATTCATTATGCCTATTCCCCCAACAATCAGCGAAATCGCCGCGATAGATCCCAGCAGCCAGCCCATGGTGTTGGTCGTACTGCTGAGCATATCCTGTATCTCAGTCATGTCGCGAATATCAATAACATCATCCTTGTCACTCTTGAGGTGGCGTCGCTTGAGCATCATCTGCTTGATGTCGATCTTTGCCTGGTCCATAAGGAGAATATCACTTATTTCAATGTCCATGTCGTCAATGTAGTCAGCCCCCAGCAGACGGTACATGGCCGTGGTTATGGGAACAACTACTACATCATCCTGATCGAATCCGCGGACACTTCCTTTGGCAGGCATGACACCGAGGACAGTAAAATCGACCCGGTTGACCTTCATAACCTTCCCTACCGGATCAGCATCCCCGAACAATTCCCGTGCAACTGTAATTCCGAGCACTACGACGCGTTCGCGCCTCTTGCTCTCGTCATCCGTAAAGAATCTCCCGGCAATGGGGACTGATGCCCTCATTTCTGCATATGAGGGACCTGTACCGCTCAAACTCGTGTTCCAGTTCTTGTTTCCGTAAACAACCTGCGCCCGCCCCCTCACGCCGGGCGAGACCCGCTTTACCGAGGGAATCGTTGCAAGCGCGTCCACATCCTCAAGCGTTATGCGGGTAACTGCCCCGGCCGCAAGCGCAACCCCTTCCTTCGACCTGAATGCACCGGGGTGGATATGCAGCATGTTGGAACCCAGCGACGCAAGGCCTTTCTTCACTGAATCACTCGCTCCCTGCGCGACACCCATCATTGAAATAACCGCAGCAACACCTATCAGGATCCCAAGCATTGAAAGCGCTGACCTCAATTTATGGGAAAAGATCGAATGAAATGCCTGCCGCACCTGGTCCCTGAATTCAGCCCTGGCTGCCACCGTGCTCTGCGACGAAAGAACATCCCCTATCTTGGCCGAATCAGACGCAGAAGAACTGCCATCCCTGACCACACCGTCGCCCTGCGAAACCGGCAGACCGCCTGTTTTCTTTTCATCCGAAACTATCCGGCCATCACGCATCTGGATCAGACGCCCCGCATGCTCGGCTATTTCCCGCTCATGGGTAACCATGATAATCGTCTTGCCGGCCTCATTGAGTTTCTTCAGGATCGAGACAATTTCCTTCTCACTCTTTGAGTCCAGGTTGCCTGTCGGCTCGTCCGCGAAAATAACAACCGGATCATTCACCAGAGACCGCGCAATGGCCACCCTCTGCTGTTCACCGCCTGACATCTGGTTGGGCCTGTGCTCCTCACGGTGTGAGAGCCCGACATTTGCCAGCTGGGTTCTTGCAAAATCCCTGCGGTTACCACGTCCGGCATATACCAGCGGCAGCATTGCGTTTTGAATGGCGGTAAGTCGTGGAAGAAGATGGAACTGCTGAAAAATGAAACCCGCCAGACGGTTCCTGAGGGCGGCAAGCTCGTTGTCGCCAAGCTTGGTTACATCCGCACCCATGAAGTGAAATGTCCCGGCGTCAGGCTTGTCCAGGAGCCCCAGTATGTGCAGTAATGTCGATTTCCCGGAACCGGAAGGACCTATAATGGCAACAAACTCACCCTGCTCAATCTTCAGGTTAACATCTATAAGGGCATTTACAACAACACCTTCACGCTTCCCGTGTTTGTCCGCACCCCGGCCATTGGAACCAGTCCAGTAACGCCGGCTTATGCCCTTAAGCTCTATCACTTTTTACCTCTCCTGCCTCCGCCTCCCAGCGGCAAGAACGGATTGGCGGCCTTGTCTTTCGGCAGACTATATGTCCTTTTTGCTATAACAACAGTCTCGCCTGCGCGCAGGCCTTCAAGGACCTCGTTTCCCTTCTCATCACCGCTGCCCATTACTATCTTGCGCCTCTCGGATTTCTCGCCCGGAGCAGGCCGGACAAGAACATACGCACCATCTTTATCCAGGGTTACAGCATCACTGGGAACCAACGTCACATTCTCCCTGGTATCACAGAGTATCGTGACGGTCGCGCTCATCCCTGAGCGGAAATCATCTGGCACTTTCTCTGGAACAATCTGCACAAAATATGTCGTGACGTTGTTCACGAGCTTTGATTCATAATAGATATGATTAACCATGCCCTTTGATTTGACATCAGGATAGGCATCAAGGACTATTTCCGCCTGCTGGCCGACTTTCACCTTTCCTATGTCAGTCTCATCAACGCTTGCCTTTACAATAAGCCGGTCCGAAAGAACAACAACAGCCGATGAAGGGGAAATACTCTGGCCTGGCCTGTACGTGCCGACTATGACCTCACCGTTGATGGGTGCACGCAAGGGGGTTGCCTTGTAAACGTCTTTCCAGTTTGCCAGCTCCTCATCACCATGCGCGATTGCAGCATCCAGCAGGGCGGCCCTCTCAGTAGAACTGATCCATCCTATGATCTGGCCAGCCTTAACCATGTCGCCTTCCTTGACAAGGATTTCCTCTATCCTGCCGCTGGTTGGCGGCACAACCTCCAGCCGGTTCTGCGGCTCAACGTTGGCTGTCGTCTTGACAGTGACCATCATTGTCCCGTTGGTAATAACAAACTCGTTTTCCTCAACAGCTTCTTTCTGGCCGGCCATCTTCTTCCCAATTACCACTGCGGCAATGATACACGCGGCTATCAGTGCCAGGATGATTATCAGTTTCTTCTTGTTACTTGGCTTCATTCTCGAGAGTTCCCCCTTTCACGTAGATCCATTCCGCTTCCGCAGTCATCGCACCGGCCTGAGCATCAAGAAGAGCGCCCTCGGAAAGCACAAAGTCATCTTCAATGATTATCCAGCTGTCAAACCCGAGCAGGCCTGATGAATACTGCACTTCCGAAATCCTGGCCCTCTCTTTTGACGCCTCCAGGAATTTCTCGCTGACCTTTACCCTGTCTATCGCGTTCTGTGTCGCAATCCATCTTGACAACAGCGACGATGTCGTGCTCAGCCGTCCGCCCTTCTCATCTGCCTCAGTCTGCCGCACAACCGAACGGGCACGGGATAAATCAGCCGACCGGCTGCCTCCCTCGAAAAGAGGCAGCGACATGCTCAGGCCTATGGACCACTGGTCCTGCTCGGGCGGCCACTCCGATGAACTCCTGCTGGCGCCTGCGCTGGCATAAATGCCCGGATAAAACTCGGCCTTCGCGGACTTCACGCCCAGCTTCGCAATATTCATCTGCTGGACAAGCTCCTTTACCACCGGGGTGCTCTCCGCCAGTTTTACAAAATCGGGCTTGTTCCTGTCAGCCGCCAAAGCATCAAACTTTCCCTCAACAACAAGGTCACCGGTATCCGCCACCGGGGAACGGCCGAGAATCTCCCTGAGGCCGGCCTGGGACAGCTCCACGTTCCGCCGTGCCTGCACAAGATCAAACTCGGACTGCGCTTCCTTGGCCTGGGCCGTCAGCATGGACCCCTTGTGTTCGCGGCCCCCCTCGTACCTCAACTGTATCAACTTGGTGTTCTGCTTCCTGCGCTTGAGGATGTCCTCATTAATAGTAACCTGCCTCTGCGCCTTCAGAAGATCCACGAATGCCAGCCTGAGCTTCAGGCGGGTATTGGCCGATGTTATGTCATACTTGTATTTTAATGCCAGAACCTGTTCCTTCGATTTTTTTGTGTTTACCGAAGCTTTCCCCCCGTCAAAAACCAGCTGCCTCGCAGAGACCCCGACCGAAAATGAATCTCCTGTACCGGACTCGTCGCCGCCAGACCGGCCGCCGCTAAGGTTGGAATCGACCGAAGGCAGGAGCGAACTTCGCGCGCTGACAACAGCAGACTCACCCTGTTTGACCGACTCAGCCGCCGAAAGGATGTCCGGGTTCGCTTTGCGCGCCTCCTTTACGCAATCGCTCCATGTCAGCGACTCCGCGGCAAGGTATCCCGAAAACACATGCAGTATTACAAATGAGAGCGCTATTGATTTCTTTAACAAACGCAGCCTCCCTTCCCCGTATTATTTTCCCTGGAAACTCTTTGCTATCCGCCGCGAAAGCTCTTCAGCCGGATTCTCCACAAACTTCCTTGTAATTGCAAAGCTCGTCTCCCCGGTGTTTCGCGAAATCATCTTCAAGCCGTACTCACAATCCTTGAACCGCTTGGCGGAAACAGCGTCGCCCGGCTTCCCCGACGAGAGGCATATTTCGATAAGCGCATCAATCGCCGGCCTGTTGAAAACCAGCTCAATGCCATGCTGGCTCTTGAATGACGCGGCAAAACTCCTGACCTCCTGCGCGATAATATCACGCCTGACGATATCTTTCTTCTTCAGAAGATCATCAAGGACTGCATCGCTGTTGTCAACCGTGTCAGCGGTAACTTCGAATGATTTTATGCCTGTCGACGGAAGCTCAAACTTGTAGTTCCTGAAAGTCCTCTCCAGCACCGTCATCAACCCCCTTGCCCCGGTCCCCTCGGCATACGCGCGACGGGCCACGGCCTTGATCGCGTCCGGGGTTATCGAAAAACCCATGTTGTAGCCTGCAAAATCCGACCGGTATTGGGCAAGAATACTGCCCTCCGAGCTCACCATGATCCGCTCAAGGTCCTCTGCCGAAAGTGTCTCGCAGACAACGCGTATCGGCAAACGCCCAATAAATTCGGGCTCAAAACCGTAGTCCACGAAATCCTTTGTCCTTGCCAGGCGGAGGAAATCCGTATCAGAATCTTTCCGCGCGCCTGCCTCGCCCTGCGAGAATCCGATGGCACTTGCCTTGACGCGCCGCTTGACAATGTCCGACAGCTTGTCAAACGCACCGCTGACAATGAAAAGCATATGGCGGGTGTTGATGGTCCTCTTCCCGGACGCCTTCCCTCTCTGGATGTCCATCACCGCCTGTATCTGGCCGATCAGGTCGGTCTGGCTGAACAGGCTGACATCTGTCTCCTCCATCAGCTTGAGCAGGTTGATCTGTACGCCGCGGCCAGAAACATCCTTGCCGGTGGTGCTGGGAGCAGAAGCGATTTTGTCAACTTCGTCCAGGTAGATTATTCCATACTGCGCGAGTTCCGTGTCGCCGTCAGCGGTCTTCACAAGATCGCGGACAAGGTCTTCCACGTCATGGCCGACATACCCGGTCTCGGAAAATTTAGTGGCATCGGCTTTGACGAAAGGAACGCCAATCAGTTTTGCGATGCAGCGGACGAGGTACGTTTTCCCCACGCCGGTAGGACCGAGGAGAACGATGTTATGCTTGGCATATTCCATATCCCTGACGGCGGGATCTTCCTGGCAGCGCCGCACATGGTTGTAATGATCACAGATGGCAACGGAGAGAACTTTCTTGGCGTCGTCCTGCCTGATGACAAACCTGTCAAGGTAGTCGCGGATGTCGCGGGGCTTCAAATTGAATTCCCTGACTGCCTTGAGTGTGTCGGCAGGGGGCTTCTGCGTTTCCCCGTGCTCTTCACCGGCGCCGCCGGCCTCCCGGAAGGGTTGAGGCCCCATCATGAAAGAGATATTGGCCTTGCGAAGGATTTCCCTGAACTGGTCTTCAACTCCGTCTTTTTTTTCATCAGCCATAAGTCCGCCATATTGATTTTACGCTTTCTTATTATACAACGAACATTACCGCGTAAAATTGCAGCAGAAACAGTGCTTTTAAAAGAAAATGGCCGCCTTGACTAAGCGAGGCGGCCATTTCATTAACAAACGTTTGTTCCGGTGTTATTTCTTGAGAACTGCATCCTTTGCAGCTTTAGCAATACGGAACTTCAAAACTGTCTTGGCAGGAATCGAAATAGCCTCGCCAGTGGCAGGATTACGGCCCATGCGAGCTGCCCTGTTCACCTTCACGAGCTTGCCGAGTCCAGGAATGACAAATCCATCCTTGGCTCCCTTGTATGCCATATTGACAAGCGTTTCAATCGCAGCCTTCGCCTGCTTCTTGCTGATCTGTGTACCTTCCGCAACCCCTGCTATGATCTGACTCTTCGTTAGTCTGGCCATTTTGCGAACTCCTTTTATGTTGTTGTTGAAATCAATGCAACGATTTCGGCTACATTAAAGCAGAAACGGAAAAAAACGCAACTAGAATAATGAAATAAAAAAAACGCCTGCAGCGGCATTAAGGCGCAAGAAACGGCTGTCAAATTCCACCCCTTTGGTTGTATATTGTCACGGTCGGAACCGCATCCGGATCGCGGTTTACGCTTTGCAGTTTTCCGGGGTGTGTCTATGCAACTTTTTGATGCTCACTGCCATATTCAGGATGACCGGCTGGCCCCGCGCCTGGACTCAGTAATGGCCGGCGCACAGGACGCGGGCGTAAAACGGGCCGTCTGCTGCGGAAGTTCCCAGACTGATTGGCCGGAAACGAAAACAATCTGCGAAAAATACCCCGGCCTCATCCCGGCATTCGGCCTCCACCCCTGGTATGTTCATGAACGCACAGCCGCCTGGCTTGGCACCCTTGAAGAACTCCTCGCTTCGACACCCGGAGCCGGCATCGGGGAGATTGGACTGGACTTCGCCCGGGAAGACATCGACCGGAATGAGCAATCCGATGTCTTCAGCGCCCAGGTGGAACTGGCCTTAAAGCTCGGTCGCCCCGTCTCTATCCACTGCAGAAATGCTTGGGAAGCCCTCGATAAAGCGCTTGTCCAGCTGGGCCGGCTCCAGCGGGGTTTTGTCATCCATTCCTATTCCGGCTCCACCGAAACGATTACTTCCCTGCGCAATTCCGGGGCTTTCTTCTCATTCTCGGGATCAATCACCAGGCCAAATAACAGGAAAGGAAGAAAGGCCGCCGCCGAGGTGCCCCTGGACCGGCTCCTTATCGAAACCGATTCTCCGGACATTCCCCCTACCATCCCGGGCAGGACTGTCGCTGTTAACGAACCCGCAAACCTGATTTATGTCTTGCGGGAAATTGCCGCTATAAGGAATATGCCTGAAGAGGAAATTGCCTCGTACACATGGAACAACGCATGCCGCCTCTTCATGCAGGGAAACGGATGACAAAAAGATTCGCCAGGACAGAACTGTTGCTCGGACAAAACGCCATGGAGAAACTCCGCCGCGCGACGGTTGCCGTCGTCGGGCTCGGAGCCGTCGGCTCCTATGCAACCGAGGGACTCGCCCGGGCGGGAATCGGAAATCTCCGGCTCGTGGACTTTGACGAGATCCGCGAAACCAACATCAACCGCCAGCTCTACGCGCTGGACTCCACCATCGGCAAACCGAAAGTTGAGATTGCGCGTAACCGCGTTTTGGACATCAACCCCTCCTGCAGAGTCGAGTGCCTCCCCTTGTTCGTCGACAAGACAACTGTCGGCACCATTCTTGAAAAGCCGCTGGACATTGTCATCGACGCCATCGACAGCCTTGGCCCGAAAGTGGAACTTATCGCCGCGACGCGCGAGGCTGGAATAGAAATCATTTCCGCAATGGGTGCGGCGACCAGGACCGACTTCTCGATGATCCGCGTTTCGGACATATCAAAGACAAAAATATGTCCCCTCGCCCGGCTTGTCCGCAAAAGGCTCCGGCAGAGAAATGTTGAGAGCGGCGTAAGCTGCATATATTCCACCGAACCGCCTGATCCGATGGAAGATCATGAAGAAACAGGACCGGAACTTACAGAAAAGGATTTCCTCGAGCGCGGCCGGATCCGCAAGCCATTGGGCAGTCTTTCGTGCCTGACAGGCATATTCGGCCTTATAGCCGCCCGCGAAGCAATTATGAAGATAGCGGCGAAATAGCCTGATTATCGGAGAATAACCACGGATTATGCGGCTTTCGCCAAGATGCCGCACGCCCAGCCACACCGGGTAAGCTTACCTCGGAAGCTTCACTGATAATATCTGTGGCCGTAATAATAGAGTCCGGTTTCGTCATCGAGACATTCTGACGAGAACCAGAAATTGACTGTTACCAGAGCCCCACTGGCGGACGAGGAACTATTGACCATAGTTGACAGCCCGTTCAACATGGCCGAAAGTATACCAGAATTGGCAGGAGATTGGAATAGCCTGTCAGGAATAACTCGCATTGACCGGGCTCGGGCCACAAAACAAAAAGTCCGCCGTCCAGTTAACTGGACTTTTGGGGCAAGCTGCCTGATATCAGGCACTTACGACCGAAAATTTGGGGTTTTTATGGGTAATTTTCAGGCAAGCATCCGGTCTCGCGCACGACTAAACTCGAGATGGGCAACCGCCTTTTCGTTGTTTAGAAGCGCCAGCGCTGCATCTATGTACGCCAGAAATTCCTCCGGCATGCCAACAACCTTGCCGGCCTTCCTGCGAAGTGATTTCAAGCCGTCTGCAATTGTCTTCAATGTTTCAACTTTCACTGCAGAGCTTTTCTTCACCGCTGTAAGTTCTTTGTCCCTCAGATCGCCAGCCAGAGCTTTATCCCTCAATTCCACGAGCTTCTTCCGTCTCTTGGGGAAAACATTCTTACCGTTCAGCTCACTTTCGATCTCAATCAGCCCGGCAACGTCAGCAAGCTCCGGAATAAAACCCTTTGGCTTAGGCTGGAGCCATTCGAGATGGTTTTTGGAAACCCAATCATAAACCTGCAGGTATTTATAGAGTGATGATCTTCCGAGCTGGAGCCGTTTTTCCGCGTAATCCTCAATGTCCGCGTGGCCGAGCGTCGCGTACATCTTCTTTTCCCGAACCTGCGCCAGGAGTTTTCCGACACGCAGGTAAGAGAGCTGTGCATTCTTTAGACTTCCCTTCAGCAGCCATGTCGTCTGCAGCGCCTCCTGCGCCGCCCTGCCCTTTTCCGTCATTGTTCTTGTCTTCTTCTGTCCCTTCTTTACCGCCTTCTTCTTAGCCATTCTCTTCTATCCATTTCTCCACTCCGACTATTAGTTTATTCTGTCGTCAACAGCCTGATGTCAACAGGAATTCCCACTCCGATTCCTTCAAAGCATATCAGTCCTTAAAAAAAGAAAAGAAAACCTTATTTTCCCACAATCAGATTAGTCATCATCGCAGTTATCACATCTTTTTCCTGCGGCCTGCTTTCGGCGATCATCAGCGTCATTGCCACCAATGCATTGTCGGCAATCCGCCTGTTGCCCTGCTTGTCGTAAATCAATCCGTTCTTTTCGGCAAACTGCAGGAACACTGCCGCGGCTATCCGCTTGTTGCCGTCAACAAAACTGTGGTTCTTAACCATGAAATAAAGCAAGTGCGCGGCCTTTTCTTCAACAGAGGGATAAAGATCCCTGCCGCCAAAACCCTGCATCACGGCATTAATGGAACTGTGCAGGCTCTTATCTTTCTCCCTGCCGAAAACTGCAGAACCTCCAAACTTGACCCGCATCTGTTCAACCAGCGCCAGAACTTCTTCATACGTTACCGCTATTGCCCGACGACGTGAAGTCCTGCGCACGCAGACACGCTGGTGATCGTAATCGTCAAGCAGATCAAGGGCATGCGAGTAATCTGATATTGTCTGAAGCAATGCGGTTGCCTCATCGCCCGAAAGCAGTTTGCGCTTTGATATGTCCGCGGCCAGCCGGAGCGTCTGGTTGAGAGCCTTGAGCCTCTTCTCGTTAACACTGTACCCCTTTACCAGGTGCTGTCTCAGGACATTTGTGGCCCAGATCCTGAATTCCGTGCCGCGCCTGGATTTGACTCTGTACCCCACCGAAATTATAACATCCAGATTATAGAAACGGATATTGCGCGTGACACTGCGATTTCCTTCCTGCTGAACTACCGAGGATTCCTCGGTAGTTGCCAACTCTTCTAACTCGCCTTCCGCAAAAGTGTTACGAATATGAAGCCCTATTGTATCGGAATCTTTCTCAAAAAGCCGAGCCATGAGCTTCTGCGTCAACCAGACGGTACCTTTCTCAACCTGCACATCGAGCTTAACGGTTCCATCCTTGCTCTTGTACAAGACAATACCTGATGATTCCTTTTTCATTTCACTATCCCCAATGCCTTCAGATGTGCCGGCCATTCGCTTCTATCCATTTCTCCACTCCGATTTCTTCAAAGAATATCAGGCTGGGAGAAGGAAGGAAAGAAAACCTTATTGACGTATAAAATGTCCTGCCCCGGAAAATGGATAATTTACATTTAACTGTTCAGGCCAGACACAGAAAAACAGTTTCTTTTGTTCAGTATTGAAGGGACTCAGGTTTTAAAGTCATAAACACATAAGCCAAATACATGGCCAGCAGCAGGAATCCGCGCCACCGCTCGATTATTCCTCTTTGTGCTGGATAGGTCGGGATAACTGTCACCATGCCGAAGGCCAATGCCAATGCAATGTCACGGAACGGAATGACAATGGGGCAGATTACAGAGACCACTCCGACAATTCCCAGGCAGTTGAAGATGTTGCTGCCAAGAATTGTTCCCAGGCTGATTTCATCGTGCCCCCTGATCTTGGCTATAACAGATGTTGCCAGCTCCGGTACAGAGGTGCCAACAGCCACAAGTAATGCTCCTATCACAAACATTCCCATTCCCCACGACGTTGCAATGCCGACTGCGCCGGAAACGATGAATCGTCCCGCCACGACCAGCAACACCAGTCCGCACGCGCAGAATACAACGGAGATCCAATGCTGCCGCTCGTTGTCTGCATCCTCCGACGCATTACGCTGACGCCAGGCTTCCATGATAACGACTATTAACCACCCGATGAATACAGCTATTAATACTATTCCGTCTAACCGGGACAGAACCCCGTCTGCGGAGAGCACGCCGATGATGGCAGGCACAGCCAATGCAACAGGAAAATCACGTTTAACGTCCTCACGTGAGGCACGGATTCCGCCGATGACCAAAGTGAGGCCTATGACCAGCCCCACATTGACGATGTTGCTGCCCAGCACGTCACCGATAGATATCTGAGGTGTACCTGCAATAGCCGCGTTTATACCCACGGATAATTCCGGGCTGGATGTGGCAAACGCCGCAAATGTCGCCGCCACTATTGCAGGCGAGATGCGCGCCCATCTGCCCAATCCCACCAGGCCGCGTACAAACAATTCACCGCCTGCACCTGCGCATGCGATACCTAGAAGCAGTACAAGATAATCATTGATCACCTTAACAAAGAAAGCTTTTCAAGAAACATTGCCACTTCCGATGGATTCCTGAGATAACAAGAGGCAGCGGTCCGCTGTCCAGCGCCCACATGGATGGTGATTCCTTTATGCTTTAAGGCTGTGAATACTGTTTCATCCGTAACGTCATCTCCAATGTAGATTGGGACATATGATTGACTTGTTTGAGAATTCTTCAGTCTTTTAATCAACCAGTTTACGGCTTTGCCTTTGTTCCAGGCAGTTACCAGTCCGAGCTCAACAACTTTCTTACCGATGGAGGGTTTGATTAATAATGAAGCAATATAAGGCTTTGAAACTTCGGCTAATACCTCCCGAAATCTGGCCATGGCTTTGTTCTTAACATTCCTGAAGTGAACACCTATCGATATGTTTTTATATTCAACAATAACACCTGGCAATTTCTTCGCTGCGGCCCTCAATTCTTTATACAGTTGCTGTAGTTCTTTTAACCAGGCAACTGGAAAAGCATGATGCCAGTTAATATCCGGACCGGAAATCTGACAGCCATGGTTTCCGCCATAGACAATGCCTGAGATTCCAACCATCTTTCGTATTTCGTCAAGATCTCTCCCGCTGATAATTGCCAGTTTGACATTCGTAAGCGAATGCAATTGCTTCAGTAACTTCTTTGTATTAGAGGGAAGATGCGACCTGGAAGGTGTGGAAGCAATAGGAGCCAATGTGCCATCAAAATCAAGGAAAAGCAGGATTGTTTTTCCTTTTATGCGCTTCTTGATGGACGTCCATTGTTGTATCGCATTTTTCATATGGCCGGCAAATATTACCGGGTCCTGTCAGTCCTAATGCTTTTTTAGAGATGTTAATTCCGTGATGATGTTACCGGCCCAGCGATAGACATTATTTGTTTTCACGGTGTTACGCATTTGAGTCATCCGGCTTTTCCGCTCTTCTTCCGGCATCTCGACGGCAAGCTTTATACTATCGGCAAATTCTTCTATGGCATACGGATTTACCTGTACTGCCTGTGTCAGCTCCTTGGACGCACCAGTGAATCGACTCAGAATTAATACGCCGTTCGAATTGTACCTTGCTGCAACGTATTCCTTTGCCACAAGGTTCATTCCATCGTGCAGGGAGCTGACAATGCAGATATCCGCAATGAGGTAATATGGCCTGATCTCTTCCTGTGAGAAATGCCGTTTAAGGTAAATTATGGGTTTCCAGCTTCCTTCTGAATGCTTCCAGTTTGTCTTTTCTACCAGTTCGTCGACCTCCCCGGCGAAGTCATGATAACGTTTGATGTGGGTTCGGCTGGGTGCCGCCATTTGGATGAAAACAAATTTCTTTTTATACTGGGGGTATTTTTCGAGAAATCTGTCCACGGCAAGAATACGCTCTGTGATCCCCTTGGTGTAATCAAGTCTGTCTACACCCATGGCTACTATTGTATTATCCAGATCAAACTCCTTGCGAATGTCGCCGATCTGTTTTTCTTCATCTGAAGACAATTCACGCCCGCTGCCGGAATCTACGCTTATGGGGAACGGACGAATGTAGGTTTCCCTGCCGAATCGTATCACCTTGGAGGTTTCTGTATCGACGCGTGATTCAAGCAGCCTGTTGGCGGTGTCCAGGAAGTTGTTACAATGCATTTGTACATGAAAACCTATCAGATCGCACGCAAGCATACCTTCCAGTATTTGTTCCTGATAAGGGCATGTGGCAAAAACCTCGGGATTGGGCCATGGAATATGCCAGAATAAAGCTATCGTAGTATCCGGTCTCTTCTGCTTGATCATTCCGGCCAGAAGAGTGAAATGGTAGTCCTGGATAAAAACCAGGGGATTTGACGCTGGCAATTCTTCCAGAATACTGTCTGCAAATTTCTGGTTTACTTTCTTGTACATCTGCCAGTCGGATTCCCGGAAAACAGGCCTGGTATGCGTGATATGGCAAAGCGGCCACAATCCCTCATTGGAGAATCCATAGTAGTAGCCTTGTTCTTCTTCTTTTGATAACCAGATTCTCTTAAGAATGTATTTGTCATCATCCGGTGGCACACCGAGCTTGTCCTTTGAGTTTACGAACTGCCGATCGGCATTGCCTGCTCCATGAGCAATCCAAATTCCTCCACAGGCACGCATGATAGGATCAATTGCTGTGACTACCCCACCGGCAGGCTGTATGCATTCAGGTTTCCCGGTTGTTTCGTTTATAACATGCATATAGGGTTCCCTGTTCGAAACCATGTAAAGCAGGTTATCCCCCAGGCGGGCCTGTATAGTGTCCTTAAGTTTTGATTGGGTCCACAGGTCTTCCTTGTTCAATCGTTCCGATGCTTTCTCGGACACAACCTTACGTGCTATCCTGAGACTCAAGGCTACCTGTTCGACTTCGCTGGCAAGCTTGCCCAGTTCATCTTCTGCTTTGATAGAATGCGATGAGTTCGTTTCTCCGCGCTGAAAATGCCAGAACCATTCAGTAAGACGAATGACCGGCAGGGTGAATATCTGCCGCTGGATCAAGAGCATGATCAAGACAATTACAATCAGCAGGGAAATCAAAGTGATGGTCAACCGCTTCCAAATGCCGGTCAACGTGGTGAGCACATAGGAAGTGTCGTAAACCACCTCTGCCATTCCCAGAAAGGTTCCCTGGTCGTCCATAATCGGCAAAACATAACTGTAAGCAGAATAATTACCGAACTTTTCCAACGCCCCACGGGGGGTTTGATTAACAAGCACTTCATTGATGTAAGGCTTCTTGGCATGACCCCAGTCGGCAATACGTTCAGTAACAGCCACAACCTGACCGGTCTTGTCGTAGAGAACACAGCCCTGCAATCGCTCTCTCTTCTGGAAACTCTCAACAAGAAGCCTGGCTCTTTTGATGTCGTTATTAATAAGAATGTTTCGGACTGAAAAGGTTATACTCTCATCGACTGCTATGGCTTTTCTTTTAAGTTCATCCAGCAGTTTTTCTTCTTCATGGCGGACTTGAATTACCCCAAATATTGTAAAAGCAATAGACACTATCAAGAGAACAGGCAGAATAAACAGAAGAAGTCTCTTCATTTTGTCCTTGTTATTATCTAAGGAAGAAAGTCAATGCCCACACAATAGAAGAAATAATCAAGAGAATAAGGGCATACATTCGGAAGTCACTGGCAGAGGCAGGTTTTCCTTCCGCCGTTTCACCCTGCATATAACTGATATCGATGTAACGAACCGCTAAAAGCGTTGCTACAATTATCAAATAGACAAGATCGAGCCACGATGGAAACTCGTAGTGTTTCTGGACGAGAAATACAGCCAGGAACAACAGGACAACATTCCCGCCGAACATCCAGTACAAACGCAACAGGCATCCGCTTCCGCTACCAGACTTCTTGATGGTCTCTTCCATGATCAAACTCCAGTCTATGCACCTATTGTGCCTTTAACTGGATGGCGGCCCGACCACCCGAAATACCTGCAACTGATTTAGTTCAATCGCACCCTTTTATGAATTCTGTTCTCTATCACATGCAACTGCAGCTGGCAATCTTTAACCTTCTATATCTACCTGGAAATACCTCTCGGTTACCTGTTATCGATGGTTGCAGCACTTCATAATCTTTTGTTTTTAAGTATAAACTTTGCAGAGAGACTTGCCATGCTGTTTTGTGCTTCAGGTGATCTTGCGCCGGATCCACTTCTCGAGTTCAACGATCAGGTAGACAATGGCGCTCATAGAAAGTATGCGCAACCAGGTTGCAACGCCTATCGGCGCTGTATGAAACAAGCTGTTAAATATCGGAAGATATGTGAACACCAGCTGGGCAGCAATCATGGCTCCAATCCCCGCAAAAATCCATAGGTTGGAAAACAAACCTATTGATAACATAGATCGCGTGAGCGAACGACAGTTGAGCAGGTAGAGCACTTCAACCATTACAATCGCATTAACTGCAACGGTCCGCGCTTCTGCGAGGCTTGCGCCGTACTTTGCCTGTTCCCACAGGAACAGACCGTATGCACCCGCGAGCATCAGAGCTGAAACCAGCACGACCCGGAAGAGCAATGTCATGGTTAGAAGGGACTGTTTTGGGTCTCTTGGCGGACGCTGCATCAGGTCTCTTTCTTTAGGTTCGAAAACCAAAACTGTTCCGAGCAGAATAGCCGTCATCATATTTACCCAGAGCAGTTGAACAGGCAGAATGGGCAGAACAGCGCCGGCGAAAATGGCGACCAACACGATCAATGCTTCGCCGCCGTTTGTGGGCAAGGTCCACACGATGAATTTTGTCAGGTTGTCGAATACACAACGACCTTCCTCTACAGCAGCTTCAATCGAGGCAAAATTGTCATCGGTGAGTAGCATGTCGGCTGCGCTCTTTGCCACATCTGTTCCTGCGATGCCCATCGCAATGCCTATGTCGGCCTGTTTAAGTGCTGGTGCGTCGTTAACCCCGTCGCCTGTCATTGCAACCACATGTCCTCTTGCCTGAAGTGCTTCTACGAGTCGGAGTTTCTGCTCCGGTGCGACACGGGCGAACACAACGGTGCGTTCTGCTGTGTCATGAAGTTGTTCGTTGGTCAGTTTTCCCAAATCCACGCCGCTTACGGCGAATTGTTCCTGCTGTGTTGTAACGCCTTTCAGCCCGATTTGCCGGGCCACGGCTGCGCCTGTTTCAATATGATCACCGGTGATCATTTTAACGGCAATGCCGGCTGTCTGGCATCTGTTAACGGCGAAAATTACTTCGGGTCTGGGAGGGTCGATCATGCCTTGTAATCCAAGGAACGTGAGATTGCCGTCGACATGCTGATGGTCGAGAGTCTTCTGCTCGCGTGAGGCGAAGCGTCTGGCGAAGGCCAGGACTCTCAGTCCCTTTGCTGCCATTGCCTTGACCGCCTGGTTAACTTTCTGGCGGTCGAAAGGGACCAGCTGTCCGTTATTTGAAAGAGTAGTGTTGCAGCGTTCCTGGAGTTTCTCAAAGGCACCCTTCATGTAGATTACACTCTCACCTGTTGGTCCGTTGTCATGCAGTGTGGCCATGTATTGGTGCTGTGACTCAAAAGGCACCGATTCGATGCGAGGCATGTCCATGCTAAGCGTCGTTTCATCCAAGCCGGCTTTTCGTGCTACGACAATCAGCGCTGCTTCTGTAGGGTCGCCTTGAACCTTGATACGGGCGCCATCCTTTGCTACCTGAGAATCATTGCAAATCAACCCGCATTTCAGACATTCCATCAGTGCTGGATCTGATGAAATGTCAACTGTTTGCCCATTTCTTCGGATTTCACCTTTGACGTCATAACCGCCGCCTGTTACTTCATAGAATGCTTCTCCGGAATATAGCTCCTGAACGGTCATCTGGTTTTCTGTCAAAGTGCCTGTTTTGTCGGAACAGATTACGGTGGTACTGCCGAGCGTCTCCACGGCTGGCAGCTTTCTGATGATGGCCTGTCGTCTTGCCATACGGGCCACGCCGATTGCCAGGACGATTGTTACAGCAGCTGGCAGACCTTCGGGTATGGCGCCAACAGCCAGAGCAACAGCAGCCATGAACATTTCTGCAGCCCTTTCTCCACGCAACACTCCCACTGCAAATGTCAGCGCGGCCAGACCGAGAATTACATAAAGCAGGAGTCTGCTGAAATGGCTGATTTTTCTGGTGAGCGGTGTCTCAAGACTTACAGCCTCGTTGATAAGGTGTGCAATTTTCCCGGTCTCGGTGTTATCGCCAGTAGCGAAAACCAAACCTTCAGCCTGACCATAAGTGACGGCCGTTCCGGCATATGCCATATTTCTTCGATCCGCTAGAATGGTTTCCGGAGTGAGCACATCTTCGTTCTTTTGCGCTGGCACGGACTCCCCTGTCAGCGCCGATTCATCAACCTGTAGATTGCGTACGCGGAATAATCGCAGATCTGCCGGAACTTTGTCTCCTGACTGGATGAGTACCACATCTCCCGGTACTAGCTCAAATGCCGGCAGTCGTTGAATTCGCCCATCCCTGCGCACTGTTGCCTCTGTGAGAACCATTTTGGACAGGGCCTCGATGGCTTTCTCCGCCTTGGATTCCTGCAGATAACCGACGACAGCGTTGACGAAGACCACTCCAAAGATGACAGAGGCTTCAACCCATTCGGACAGATACAGCGTAATACCCGTGGCGGCAAGCAGGATGTAAATCAGCGGCTGGTGAAATTGCAAAAGGAAACGCTTGAAGGAACTGATGCCTTTTTTGGGAGTGAACTGGTTTAGTCCGAACCTGGCCTGCCGGTTCTTGATTTCGGCTTCCGTTAGTCCGGTCTTCACATCAACTTCCAACAAACTGGTTACCTGTTCCATTGGCAGAGAATGCCAGTTATTTACCAGCGGTGTATTCACAATTCACCTGTCCTGTTATAATGCTGCATCATTCGGGTATTCAAAAAAATATCTTACAAGCCTGAAGATGTAAATAGGAGAATTACTCTACTGCTTCACTTCCACGGAGACCATTGCCTCCATTACCTTCTTTCGCCGGGTCTTTCTAATAAGAACCCTCAATCCTTCTACATGGACAACATCGCCACCCTTCAGCTTGCCAGATGCATGACTTTGCACCCAATCTGCGAAGGTGATTTCCGGCTTTTCCGACTTTCCCAGCATCGGTTTGCCTAGCGATTCCCTGAGTTGCGGAAGGAGCACCCCTCCGCCAACCACCCGATATGGACCAGACGGCACAATGCTTCTGGGCAATCTGTCAAATTCGTCCTGAATGTCGCCGACAATCTCCTCCAGCATGTCTTCAAGGGTGGTAATTCCAAGAACCGTCCCGGTCCCGTCTTTCACAAGCGCCAGATGCACATGTTCTTTCATCATCATGCTGAAAGCCTGCCCAATTAGCATGTCCGGCGCTACCGTTGTCAACGGTCTGGTAATCTGACGCAGTGACGGGTTATCCGGGTGGCTCTTTGCCAGAAACAGGATCTCTTTGAGGTTGGCGTAACCGATAATTTTCTGGACGTCACCCGGCCTTTCTGTAACTGGAAAACGAGTGTATCCCTCCAAATGAATCACGACAAAATGATCCGCCAGACAGGCATTTGCGTCCAGCATGACCACATCCTCGGGCGGTATCAGAATGTCCCCTACCTTGACTCGATCCAATGTGCCTGCTCCCAGAATGATCCTTTCGTGTTCAGCCCCGATGATACGACTGGTCCGCAAGGCGCGGGCCTGGGCACGAAGTTCGGCCAATCCAGTCTCATAAGGATAACCTGCATTACCAGGCATTCTGCGTTCAAAAGCCCGGACAAGGATCTTGGTAATCCATTCAAAGGCTACCATCGCTGGATACACAACCATGGCAAATGCCCTCATGATGGGGCTAAGCTGAAGACATACCCATTCGCTATTGCGGATGGCGAGGCTCTTTGGAACGAGCTCTCCCACGATAATCGTTACGGCCGCCAGGGGTAGGACCACCGCACCTATTGACAACACCTCCGCCCAATCAGGAGATAAACCCATCCATTGTTCAAGCCAAGGCGCAATACTTTCTTCCGCTCCGGCTCCGCCAGTGGCTGCTGCAATCGCACCAACCAGAGTGATGCCTATCTGCACCACCGCGAGACTGGCATCCATTCGGCTCTTCATGGCCAACGCGGCCATTGCACCTCTTTTCCTCTGCTCCAGCAGAAGTTTGAGCCTTCCCAGGCTTACAGACGCCAGCGCCAATTCATAAGCGGCGAACAGGCTGTTCAGCACAAGCATTCCGACGATGATAAGAATTACAGTTGTACCCATAGCAATCCACTTTGTACGAAACGAACGCTCAGCCCGCAAGCGAATTACTGCAGTCTACCGGCCAATGAGAATCTAAAGAAACTGCAGGCTTCCGTCGTTATTCCAAGAGCTATGCCGGACCAGCCTTCGCCAGGAAGCTACGACCTGGCGCGCACGTGAGCCCGAACAGCTTCATTGCATTGGGCACAAACCGGGATCAGACCTTAGAGAACTTTAATCACCCTTTTCTTGCAGGAATATGCTTTCGGCTACAGTTCCTCTTCTCTTCGCGTCCTGAAGATGTCTGACGAGGTGATTTCTCAGACTTAACGGATCGATGGGGCTTATGTATATTCCTGTAACCCCTTCAAATCCTGCAGGGGTATTGATTCGTTGCCTGATGCATACGCGCCACGGCATCAGGACGTCCGATCCCCTTGGCGTATAATACCATTCTTCGTTACACGGCACAGAACTGCCTATTGCATGGTGGATTGCATGAACAAGATCAGACATGCCGCGGAGTTCTTCGCCATTCATACGGCATGGTTCTGCTTTCTCGCTTTTTGACTGAATCGTAACAGTTGGATGCATATTCCCGATATCGGAAAATGCCATGGCGTGGTTGTTCTCGGCTATTAACAAATGAAGTGCCGCAGCCATCTCAGGTCCCATTTGATTAAATATATTCGGATTCTTCCTGGCCAGCTCCAGGAGCCCATTTATATTTGCGCCGCATTTGTCAACCGCGACAATCTGCTTATGAAGGTGATCGAACGATGCGCCTGCCAGTCGCAGCCAGTTCTGGAAAACAGCTACATATTTTACATAGGGGTTTGAGTTGTAACAGGAATCAATTCCTCTGACGGTAAACTTGAAGAATTGAAAGTGTTCATCGGGCGTCAGCTCTCCGGAAGAATAGAGCTTCGGTTCCGGCCAGGAGCCTGGGACAAAATGTTTTCCGGCAACTATCATTTCGTGTCCTCCGCCGAAGAACGCGTCTGTCATGAACCGCTTCTCCTTTTCAGTGACTTGAGAAGGGTCTTTTCCGAGACGTTTTAACTTGAGATCAATCACGTTAATCAGGTGAGCATGGCCTTTTTCGTCAGAAAGGTACGCTTCTTTTCTATGCTTGTTTTCTGGGGATAAGACAAGCCCGAAGTTTTCCCGCCAGTAATCGAAGGTTACAATTTCAAACAGGTTGGGCATGCGCCTGAAAAGCGGTTTGGATCTTGATAACTCTCCTGCTCGCAGGGCTAGAAGAGAGGTGTACCCTTGATCCTGTTTTATTACCCGTTCTCTTTCAGGCGGCGTGTTGAAATATCTTGTTTCGCAGAGATCGCAATAGTCTTCAGGTTCCTTCCTTTCAAGCCGCTGAATTACAGATGCTGGTGTATTGGTTGTGGGTTTGCCCGAACGGCCTGGAACGGTCCAGACTTCCAGGCCATTAAACGGATTCCGCTGTCGAATGGTTCCATCCGGCAGCGTTGTCAAAAACTCTTTGTAATTAGGCATTATTCTTCGTATACGAATACACTATGGCTCATGGAACGCAAGTCTCGACTTCGTGATGTACATAGTGAAATTTACACATGTTAATAAGGTGTTTACCCCATTGACCCGGTGCTGGCTTATATTTATAGTCGTAACCATTTGAAAGGTGCGATGACTGTACCATTTAAATTCTATTCGCAGGCCCATCTGGTTAAAGTACTCGGGCGAAAAGCCGATAACGTTGAAGCTTTGCTCGAGGGCATCAAGAATGTTCCGGGTTCTTCGATTTACTATCACACTCATCGCTTCCTTCAGCAGCATCATTACCTGTCACCGGAACCGCCAAACGACTTTGCCTATTGGACCGGCAACATACTGAACGAAGCCAGGCTCTCCGAGTCCATCGCAAGCGTGGATACGGTCTCTTTCGTGCGGATTGAAGACCTGAGACAGGCATTTGTCCGAATGTTGTCTGATTACCTCGCAAAAACAAAGAATGGAACCCGGTGTCCTGAAGGACAGGACTTCTATTTCAGGAGCTGTCAGACTTTTGTATTCCCCACTGGTCATGTGGCAAATGATCTTCGGGAATTCAAGGACCATGTTGGCAGGGTAACTGTCCAGTCCCTGTATTTTCACATGTTCGAGGCGCCTCTCCGCCTGAAAAAAGAGGAGAGTGATTTTGTTGCATGGTTCAAGAGCATTGGAGAAGTTGAACTTGCAGGAAAGGTTGCGCGACTGGACCCATATACAATGACTTTGGATGGCCTCAGGAAGCGGATAATTAAACTTGCGGGGGATTATGTCTCAGCGAAACATTAAAGAATATTCCGCGATTGTCGGCGAAAGCGTAGTCGACGAACTATTCCTGCTTGCAGACAAGCTAAAGGGGAAAGTGATACAAAACGTAAATTCTACCGCGGTTGGCGGTGGGGTAGCGGAAATACTTGCCCGCATGGTTCCTCTCCTCAAACAGCTTGGAGTTGACACCAAGTGGGATGTCATCAAAGGCAATGAGAAGTTCTTCCTGATAACAAAAAAAATACATAACGCATTGCACGGCGTGGATGTGACTTTTTCCGACGAGGAGTTTGATTTCTTCAAACAGGTTAATGCCGACAATGCTGCAGATATGCAGGCTTATGGGGACGTTGTTTTCATACACGATTCCCAGCCAATAGGGCTGATAGAAAAGAAAAAGGAGATTGGCAGGAAGTGGGTGTGGCGCTGTCACATTGACTTCACGCAGCCTACGGCCCAGATAGAGGCATTTCTCAGGGATTATATTGAACGGTATGACAGCGCGGTTTTCTCTGCCCAGGCTTTCTCCAGGCAGTTAAGTATTCCACAGGTATTGATCGCGCCGTCGATCGATCCTATCAGCGACAAGAACAGGGATATGACTCAAGAGGAAATAACGTCGATCGTAGGAAGGTTTGACATTGATCCCCAGCGTCCGATTGTTACCCAGATTTCGAGATTTGACTACCTTAAGGATCCAGTCGGCGTGATCGATGTATACCGCAAGGTGAAAAAGCACATTGACTGCCAGCTTGTCCTGGCCGGCGGCGGCGCGACGGATGATCCGGAAGGCGCAAAAGTACTCGAAGATGTTAAGAATGCCGCAGCAGATGATCGTGACATTCATGTTCTTCTCCTGCCGCCCGGTAGTGATATTGAGATTAACGCCTTACAGCGGGCTTCTGCCGTGGTGCTTCAGAAATCCCTGAAAGAAGGGTTCGGATTAACCGTCGCGGAGGCACTCTGGAAATCGAAACCTGTAATTGCAGGTGCGGTCGGCGGTATTCCTCAGCAGATTACGCACAAATATTCAGGCATACTGACTTACTCAATTGATGGAACTGTCTATTACCTGAAACAGCTTTTAAACGATCCAGAGTATGCAAAGCGTCTGGGCGCCAACGGCCGGGAACATGTGAAAAACAATTTTCTCATTACCCGCCATATTCGAGACTATATCCTCCTGTTCCTGTCGCTCTATTATAACGAGGATGTGGTGCAATTTTAGGAAAAGCCTTTTATCCCGGCGATCATTACGGGAGGGAAAAGAGGATATGATTATGAAAATTAATCCAAAAGAACTGCTGGCGGAAGCAAAACTGGCGATGGCAAAGGCTTACGCGCCCTACTCAAGGTACAGTGTCGGCGCCGCCCTGCTCGCCGCCGATGGAACCATATTCCACGGCTGCAACGTGGAAAACGTCTCCTACGGACTTACCAGCTGCGCGGAACGCACTGCTGTCTGCTGCGCGGTCGCAGCCGGCTGCCGCGAATTTAAAGCCATCGCAATAGTTGCCAGCGGAAGCAAACTGCCCTCCCCCTGCGGGGCATGCCGGCAGGTAATCGCTGAATTCTGCAGCCCGTCTTTCCCGGTTTTCTTCGCGTCTTCGAAGAACCTGCGGAGGTTCAAACGGCTCAGCCTGTCAGGACTCCTGCCGGAACCTTTCGGCGGCAGATAAGACGTGAATGCAGGCCTGGCACCGATCGCGTTGCGCAATAATAAAACGTTACCGGAGCATTTTTGAAGACTTGGGCGGTTGCGCCATAATTGATGTTACCGAAGCTGGTTGAGTATTTCATTCTGTTTTGCATCTATGAGTCTCCTTA
>Ga0172375_10000177_pt1 | contig 98055 bp, 81 predicted proteins | sample LakKiv1m_FD_114537 | JGI IMG/M metagenome (GOLD analysis project Ga0172375, IMG submission 114537) | Freshwater microbial communities from Kabuno Bay, South-Kivu, Congo - kab_092012_11.1m | ecosystem: Environmental > Aquatic > Freshwater > Lake | place: Democratic Republic of the Congo...
GTTCGTGGTAATGAGAAAAATTATGCTCAGTTTATAGCTAATAATTTGCCCGATAATACAAAAAAAATAAATAATGTCTTTTTTGAGGATACTGTTGCCAAATTTATCCTTTTCAAAAATGCTGACAAACGTTATGGTATAAAACCAAATAATATTGGAGAAATGAAACAAGTCGTTGTCCCATATACTTTATCATTATTGAATATCATAACGAAAAACAAACTCGACATATATAAAATATGGAGAAACCAGGAGATTTCAACAGAGCTCTCTGACTTTATCTATGATCTAATGAAACAAGTAAATCAATTTATATTGGCTTCTTATAATGGACAACATTATATCGAAAAAGCAAAAAAAGAGGAATGCTGGCAATTAGTTAAGAACAATATTTGGTTTTTTGATTTAAGCAAAATAAAAAACGATTTAATTGATGATAAAAATCCACCCAAACGAAACACAATCACCGATTTATCACATGAAGAACTTAATTACAATAAAGAGGTTATAAATTCAATTCCAATTGCTTTATGGAAAGAAATAGGTCGATGGGGTAAAGAATCTGGTTTTTTTGACATCACAAAACAGACAATTGTTTCTAATATTGCATATAAGCTCAGACAGAATAAGAACTTGGCAGAGGATGAATATCAAAAAGGGATAGAAATTCTCAACATTGTGGCAAAATATAATGAGGAATTACTTGCGAAATCTGAAGAATTCACTGGTAAATGGGTTGGTTTGGGAAAGGTAAAACTAACTGATAAAGACAAAAATGAACTTATTTTCGGACTCATACGAAAGATGTTGAGTTTCAATAGAGAGAACAATGTTCTAGATACTAAGGAATCTGACTTTTTATCTGATATTCTTAAAGGGATGAGCGAATACAATTTTGATTCACAAATAATTGTTTTAAAATGTTTAGAAAAGTTGGAAAAAAAGGGATTTAAAAATTGACTTGCTATTAATTGTTTGGTATCCCTGTCTCAATTAAGTTTAGGTGAAAGAAATTGAGAAACTTATTTAGTTCAATATTTTATTAAAACTGAATTTACTATTATGGCAGCTATTCTCCTTGCAATAAATGCAGATATCACAACGCTTGAAGTTGATGCAATAGTAAATGCGGCAAATAATTCACTGCTGGGCGGCGGCGGTGTTGACGGAGCTATCCACAGGGCAGCGGGTCCTGGACTACTTGCCGAATGCACAGGATTGAACGGCTGCCGGACCGGTGACGCGAAAATCACAAGAGGATATGACCTTAGAGCGAAACGCGTGATCCACACGGTGGGCTCGGTCTGGCATGGAGGTTCGCGGGGTGAAGAAGAACTGCTCGTTTCGTGCTACCGGCGCTCTCTCGAAATTGCCGCGGCAAACGGCATAGAATCGATTGCATTTCCGGGAATAAGCACAGGTGTTTACGGTTACCCTTCCGAAAAAGCTGCTGAGATTGCAGTCCGCACTGTTAAAGCCGAAACTGAAAAATATCCCGGCCTCCGTGAGGTGATATTCTGCTGTTTCAGCGAACAGGCGCTGCGCATTTATGAACAGTTATTGTCCGAATAATTTCAAACTTTGATTCCCTTATTGCTTGCAAACATTGCTCAATTCGTGAGCCGGTTAATTATAGCAGCCGCTGAATGAGTGTTCAGCATTTCGGGTAAACCTGTAAATACTTTTGCAGGGGAATGACCTGCCGGTTTTTTCTGAAAAGAACAATTATGTTGTAAATCAGACAGATCCCCCTCGATATTTCTTTTTTATGTTTGAATTCAAGTTAATTTAGATACATAATAACTAAGGGTAGGAAGTTATGTTTATACAATTACTCGATATCATCAGAATAGTATTAGTCGGCATAGCCTTTTTCTTTGGCTACTTAGTGGGCTTTGGCGAAACCTATGACCCTATTGCCCAATTGCACCTTATGATACCTGTGGTAATAGTTGCAATAGCGGGTATATCGGGAATAGAAGGTTTGTTTTTCGGGAAACAGGCGGCATTGGCAAAAGGCTACGAAACCGGGAGCAATTACCAGAAACAATCCGCATTTGCCTTATTATCTTACGCTTTTGGCGCCTTACTGATTTATTTTGCTGACTGGGGTATTAAAGCAGAATTGAGTGTGTTATTTATTTTCTTCTTCTTCTTTACACTTTCAGCCGGAAACCACGGACTCGAAGCTATCCGTAAAAAGAATTATAAATGGCAGAACATCAATCGTCCGTTTATCCTGCTTCTGCTTCTGGCTGGGTTCGTTTATCCTGTTTATATGGCTCTTAAATAAATATAAAACTGAAAAGGATTAAACCTCAGCATCGGCAGTGTACAGAATAAAATCGGCAATTAGAAGCCGATTTCTAAGAAAAAAATTAAGCAGATGAAATTCCGTATAATTCATCTCCGGGCTAAGACAATGAGTATTTATCCCCCGTTGTTATGCGAAATATTTCAGCGCTTCTTTTCTACTCGGCTTCAGTTGCTTCCGAAAGCAATTCTTCAACCCTGTCCGGGCTTAATTCAGCTTCCGTTCTGAATGATTGCAGCAGCACATCAACCTGCTGAATAAGTTTTTTCTTGTAATATTTCGGGGCATATATCGAACCGTCAACAAAATATGTCCGGTTGGTTTTCTCATCAAAGAACACATAGTTGATAAAAGGTCCGCCCATACTCTTATCATTCATACGCCAGAAGCCGTATGTCATTATCGAATACCTGCCGTTAAAATTCACTTCTTTGGTGCTTGAGATATCTGCAATTTCGACGTGGGCGCTGTCGTTGCTTGTGCGCATAAGTTTTTTTGTCAGGCGGTTCCTTACGGCGGTAACGGAATCGGTATTCAGCGTTTCGGGAGTGCTGTTCTCAATCCAATGAACAAAAATCCATCTCTCCATATCGCTTCCAGGGGCGCGGCGCAGCCAAACGAAATTCTCATCGGAATCGCTTTTGCCGAGATTATAATCGAGCTGCACAAAAATTGTCCAGCCGTAATCCCTAAGCAAATTTCCTTCAACTTCCTTTTTCTCGTAAGCGGGTTTATAAATTGTGCGGGATAATCTTTGATCGGATAATTTTTTAAAATAATAAACTAATTTTTCTTTGTTGGATAAGAGGTTCCGGTTGATTTCTTCATACGAATTCCCAGTAACTATCATCACAAGCTGATTCTTTGCCCAGAGATCATATTTAAGGAAGAAAAATTCTCCTTTTTCGGTTATCATATCAACTACCGCAGAATCAAGAATGCTCTTAACATAATCCGAGGATTTCGAACCGCTGTTAAGCGGAGCAACAATAAGGACATTTTTCTTATCCCGGATTTTGTAAAAATTCTCAAAATTGTAACGTTTTAATCTGAACAGATTTTCAGGCTGGGGGGTATAGATTGTCATTCCGAAGACCTCGTTGACCGCATCATCCATAAAGGCAAAATCGGAAGAGTCGGAAACGAGATGAATTACATCCTCTTCACCGGCAGCAGGACGTTTTGAATCACACGCCGAAAAAGTCAGCAAAATAACAGATAATGCGGCTGAAAGCAGAAAATATTTTTTCATTCACTTTAGATTTTTGTTCTCCGATTTATACAAACGGCAAAAACTAAAGTTTCAGACAGGAACTCCTGAAAGGACGAGCGGAAGCCCGGGAAAGAAAATAAGATATAATCCCCACATAACAAATCCTATTGTCAGAGGGATAGCCAGGTTGTCATCAGCCCAGCCGTATGAAATATTTTCGGCAATAGCGCCGGCGGCAATCGCCAAAAAGCCGATAATAAACTCACCGGGCAAATAACCGACTTTGGGTGTAAGAAGAACCACCATACAGCCGCTTATAAAAAAAGCCATAGTGCCTTCGAGACTTTTTGCCAGGAAACGGTGCTTCCCAAATTTTCGGCCGATAAGTGCTGCGGCAATATCTGAAATTATCAGCACAGTAAAAGCAGTTACCGCAAAAACTTTCGGAAAAAGAAAGACAGTAAGAGCCGCTGAAATAAAAACATAAGTAGCGCCGGAAAGATTTTTACTTTTTGGATCAAGTTCATGCCGGCGCATCATAATGCCGAAAAACCTGTTAAAAAACACGTTGAAATCCGGGAAAATATGACGGCTTATATCAATGATAAGGGATATAACAGTAAGGGGAATCAGCACGATAAGCGCTGACTCCCTAGAAATAAAATAATAGATCACAGGAATTGACAAGGAGCAAAGGTGAATAGACTTACGCAAAAGTTCGTTTGTGTAAGCTATTGTTCCGCGATCGATATCAGGCATTTTCCGCCGGTTCTTTATTATCGTCGGATCTTTTCTTTTTTTCTTCCATCAGTTTTTTAACATGATCGGGAATCTCTGCTGCGGCATCCTGATTACCATCTGCCTGGCTGTTCTTTTTCAGCGGAGGAAGATGTTCGCCCTGCATAATTTTATTAATCTCATCTCCATCAAGTATTTCTCTTTCGAGCAATTCGAGTGAAAGTTTATGAAGCATCTCAATATTTTCAGCAAGAATTTTTTCGGCTCTCACCATACAGCTCATTACAATCGACTTAATTTCATCATCAATTTCCTGAGCTATTTTCTCGCTGTAATTTTTGTGCTTAGTGATTTCCCTGCCGAGGAATATTTCTTCTTCATTCTGTCCATAGGCAAGCGGTCCGAGTTTATCGCTCATACCCCACTCACACACCATTTTTCGGGCAAGATTTGTAGCCTTCTCAATATCGTTTCCTGCACCGGTTGTATAGCGGTTGAAAATAATCGTTTCAGCAGCTCTTCCGCCCAATGCATAAGTAATAGTCGCCTCCAGATATTCCCTGGAGTATGTGTGTTTTTCATCCACCGGAAGATATGTTGTAACACCGAGGGCTCTTCCTCTTGGAATAATTGTGACTTTATGAACCGGATCAGCCTCGGGAATCATTCTCGCAACAAGAACGTGCCCTATTTCATGATAAGCGGTAAGTTTTTTCTCCTCTTCTGAGATAATAAGGCTTTTCCTCTCCATACCCATCATTACTTTATCTTTGGCTTCTTCGAAGTCTTCCATTTCAACGCGCTTTTTATTCTTACGCGCGGCAAGTAGTGCCGCTTCGTTAACCATGTTGGCGAGATCAGCGCCGGCGAGTCCGGGAGTACCTTTTGCCATAACTTTCAGATCGACATCGGTTCCGAGCGGAATTTTTCTTGTGTGAACCTTAAGAATGCCTTCACGTCCCTGAACGTCGGGTCTGTCAACAACAACCTGTCTGTCGAATCTGCCCGGTCTGAGAAGCGCCGGATCGAGGACATCAGGTCTGTTTGTCGCGGCAATAATAATAACACCGCTGTTTTGCTCAAATCCATCCATTTCAACAAGAAGCGCATTTAAAGTCTGCTCGCGTTCATCATGCCCGCCCCCGAGACCTGCGCCGCGGTGCCGACCGACTGCATCAATTTCATCAATAAAAATAATACATGGGGCGCTTTTCTTGCCCTGCTCAAAAAGGTCACGGACACGCGAGGCTCCAACACCCACAAACATCTCGACAAAATCTGCGCCGCTTATCGAAAAGAAAGGCACGCCTGCTTCGCCAGCAACGGCACGGGCAAGAAGTGTTTTTCCCGTTCCCGGAGGTCCTAAAAGAAGAACGCCGCGTGGAATTTTTCCGCCAAGCCGCTGGAATTTTGTAGGCTCTTTCAGAAACTCAATTATCTCTTCCAATTCAACTTTTGCTTCGTCAGCTCCTGCAACATCCTTAAAAGTAACTTTTATCTGCGATTCCGAAATCAGTTTTGCACGGCTTTTACCAAAATTGAAAAGACCTTTTGGTCCGCCTGCTCCTGATTGCATTCTGCGCATAAATATCACCCAGACTCCGATTATCAGTATCCAGGGCAGTATTCCAAGAATGACGGTGAGCCATTCGTTTGATTCTTTGACAAAAGTGTAATTGATACCTTTTTCCTGCCAGATAGTAACCTGTTTTTCAATTACAGGTTCAACGAGTGTAACATTGAATTTTTTAACCTTCGTAAAAACATCATTGATTTTGAGCCGTTCTTCTTCTTTAAGAGTCCCCTCAAAATTATAATCGTTTATATCCGTCTTTATAATACGGGCGCTTTCAATTTTATTATCCTGTAAAAGAACCTCATAAATATTAAAATCCACATTCGGGACAGCAGTATTTCCCGATTTCATAAATTGCATAACGATAACCGCAAGAACAATTACCATTCCCCAGCTTATGACCGTTTTTATTACTTTAGTCCAGTCAAGATCGCCGTTTGGTTTCTGAGGGTCTTTATCACCTCCGCCATTGTTTCGGTTATTAGCCTTTTTATTATCGTTTTTTGCTGCCATATATAATTCTTTAAACATTTACTCTGATTCTCCGTTATTCGCTTAAAGCGTAAATTGATCGTAAATTTCTGTACTTCTGCCCGTAGTCAAGTCCGTAACCAATTACAAACCTGTTAGGTATTTCAAATCCTACATAGTCCACTTTAATATCATGTTTCAGTCCCTCAGGTTTCAGTAATAAAGAACAAACTTTAATGCTTGCAGGTTCATGAGAATCCAGCAGTTCGCGTATATATTTAACTGAAAGACCCGAATCAACAATATCTTCAATGATAACAATATGTCGGTCCCGGACATCTGCATTGAGTTCCTTAATCATTTTAACCTTGCCGCTGGATATTTTTTCGTCACCGTAGCTGGACAGCTTAAAAAAGTCCATCTCGCATACAAGATCAAGGTTTTTCATCAGGTCCGACATAAAAATAAATGAACCGTTGAGAATCCCAATGAAAATTGGAAATTTATGCAGGAAATCTTCGGAAATCTGTTTGCCGAGTTCAGCAACCCTTGCCTGAATCTGTTCTTCAGTGAGCATCACTTCGAACTTTTCATCTCCGACAATAACAGCATCATCTTTAACTAAATGTGCTTGATCCATAATCTGTGTGTTTCTTTCGTACTTTCTTTTACTTTAAATCTCTCATCTATTCTTAAACCAACTATCCACACAATATTGTTCCTGTTCAAAAGCACAAGTTGATTTTTTCTTCTGGAACCGCTTATTTTAGCGTCTGTGAGGAAATCAGAAACCTTTTTAAAACCCCGCATACCAAGAGGAATAAACTTATCACCGGGTTCCCAAATCCTCAGAACATAAAAAGGCGCAGAATCTGCGGCATCGATATATTCAGAAACACAATCCGGTTCAGAATACTGTTTTTCTGGTGACCCTTTATCGATTCCAATCTCATAATTACCGGAACGGGCGGATTTCCCCAAAAAAATTTTTAATATATCTTTTAAAGATAATTCTTTTTTTTCAATTATAACGTATCCCCTGTCCCTCCGGGCTGCGAGACCTCTCCCGATTTCTGCAATTTTCCCTGTCTGCTTTCCCGCCAGACTTATCAGTTTTTTGTAAGTATTAATATTATAATTCAGCGAATTTTTATAAAATATTCTCCGCAGGAGCTCTCCGGAAATTAATTTGTCATAATTAAAAAGTTCACTGCTTAAATAAATTTTATTGTCTTCGGGCTTCCATAATGTGTTCACCTGTTTTTCAAGATAATCCTCAATAAATAACAGGTGACGTTGGAGGATTGAGTTCATGTTGAATACAGCTTCATCCAGGGCTGGATTAAGATCTTTTCTTATGCCCCCGATTATGTTGTTCCTCAGATAATTCCTTTCGAAAGACACATCCTGATTACTTGAATCTTCAACCCACTCAAGCCTTTCCCTCTGAAGATAAAAAATTATTTCGGGTTTGGTAAGGCAGAGAACGGGTCTAATAATATTTGAACGTTTGACGGGGATACCGCTCATGCCATTCAGCCCCGCTCCTTTGATCAGATTCAGAAAAGTAGTCTCGGTATTATCGTAAAGGTTATGAGCTGTCGCAATGTAATCATATCCGTTTTCCCGGGCACATATTTCAAGTTTTTCATAACGCAATTCCCGGGCAGCTTCCTCGAGCGACATCTTCATTCTGTTCCTGCCGGCAGCCGGAAAAACAGATTCAACGAAATACGGTATTTCCAGTTTTTCGCAAAGTGATACACAAAACTTTTCGTCCCTTAGCGATTCACCGCCTCTGAGATTATGGTTTATGTGACATGCCCCCGGACTTATATCATATTTGCGGGAAAATTTTTTCAGGAAAAACAGCAGGAAAACAGAATCCGCTCCGCCGCTTAATGCAATTAAAATTCGGCTTCCGGGGTTGAAAAGATTATTTGATTTTATGAAGGAAAAAGTTTTCTCTTCTATCCTTTTTGTGCTGATAATAAAATACTCTCCTTCATTTTCAGAATGTTATTCGAGTTTCAGGATTTCAAATTTGATAACACCAGCAGGCACTTTTGCTTCGAATACTTCGCCTGATTTTCTGCCCACAAGCGCATTGCCGATTGGTGAAGTAATTGAGATTTTCTTCTGTTCCAGATCCGCTTCTTCAGGAGAAACAATTGTATAAGTAGATTCTTTTAGTGTTTTAAGATTCTTAACAGTTACTTTGGAAAATATATGAACCTGGTCCTTCGGGAGAGCATTTCTGTCAATTACCATCGCTCTGGAGAGCTGATCTTCCATCTTATTGATTTTTAATTCAAGCAAACCCTGCTCGTCTTTAGCCGCATCGTATTCAGCATTCTCTGACAGATCCCCGTGCGCCCTTGCTTCGGCAATCCTGCCTGCAATGTGCTTTCTGCCATTGGTTTTAAGATCGTTCAGTTCTTTTTCCATTTCGAGTAATTTTTCACGGCTAAGATATATTATGTTTGACAAATTAACTCCGGTTCATTTGAAGATAAAAAAAAGTGCCACCGCCATTCTCGTAAAAGAAATTGGCTGTGGCAATGACAAATTTAATAAAATCTTCAGTTGGTTTCAACAAATAGTTTTAAGGATATTGCCCGAAGGCAATAATAACAGCTTAATCAGCCATTATGAATATCCGGTGATATGTCTGATTCCGGATAAATAAAAATATTATTGGCAGAATCTATACTATAAATTACAATTCAAAAAAAATTAAACTAAAGTATGCTGAGAATAAAACTGCCGGCACGTGATGAAAAAATCAGTTCCCAAACATTATTTCCCAAACTGATTTTTTTCTGTTCTGTTCTCTCCAAAATTTGGCATAATCGGTCTGCCTGGCTATCCCAACGGGTCCCTCATAAATACCGCCGTCCTTGTAGCCGTCATAAACCCTGACGGCAATTACATTTTTCTTCCCAAAACGCAGATCGTCCGACTTTAGGTAATACGATCTGTATTTACTATATTCGTCGTATGTATCGATAAAGAACGGGTCGTCATCCATTTGCCCGGTCGATCCCACTTTTTTGCCATTCAGATAAACTTCATCAATATCATCGATTTTTCCAAGAGCCAGAACAAGTTTTTCATTTCTATACTTTTCAGGAACAACAAATTCTATCCGGTACCATCCGAATCCGTCATAATTACGGTAACCCTGGTTATCCCAATATCCGGGGACGAGCAATTCCTCCCAGTCTGAATCGTTGGCGGCAGGGGCTGCCCAGTCCTTATTATCACCACTCTTAAATTTCCAGAAGCCGCTCAGGTCGATCAGTGTTTTAAGTTCAGAATGGTATTTGAGAATTCCCTGATCTCCCGACATTATCCCTCCGTCAAGTTCTGCATCATAAACCCGGACTGCAATCAGGTTGCCGGATTTTTTCAGCAGGTTCTTGGGAATAGGGTACTCACGATGAGCATTATATGCGGTTGCATAATCAGGCGGAAAAACACCGGTTGAACCAATCAATTCACCATTCAGATAAACTTCATCAACATCGTCAATATATCCCAGTGAGAGGAAGTATGCGCCGTCTTTCACCACATCACTCACCTCAAACCATTTCCTATACCACGCATAACCATCATATCCATGATAGCCCTGCCTTTCCCATGAAGACGGAACTTTAATCTGATCCCAGTCACGGTCATCATAATTCGGATTTTTCCATGCGGCTTCATCTCCAATCGAAAATTTCCAGGCTCCTTTCACCCGCATAACCCAGTCTTTGTCATTGGCAAGTAATATTCCTGTTCCGTGTATAAGGATAAATATTAAGGCAATATATTTTAGAATTTTCATTTTATTTCGTTCTTAGTTATTCAATTATAAAAATTTGCTGAATTTCTTTTGTCATACAATTGTAGTCAATTGTCACAAATTGTAACAGAACTATCTTGCTGCGATTCCATTGCTTTGGAGCAAATTAGTGTTGTAGATACCGCTTAAAAGGTTCCTGACCTTAGCATCTGAATCTTCGCAGGCTATTTGTTTTACCACGAACATCCCCCTGTCATCGCCGAGTTTATAAAGTGCCATTGCCAGAACATATTTAATGTTGTCATCTTTTTCATTTCTCAGCGCTTTCATCAGAGGAAGCAAGGTCTCACTGATGCCGTATTTACCTGCAAAATAAATTGCACTCCTGCGTACTCCGGGGTTATCGGATTTAATTCCCATCACAAGGTTTGAAATCGCGTCAGGCGATCTGTAATCGGCGGTGTCCCTGGTTTGTGCTGTTAGAGACGAATATGAAATTGTTATTAGCAATGAAAAAACAAACATCGTCATGTTAACTGAGTGGAATCTTGAGCGTGTCATCTTTTTCTCCTGTTGAAAAATGAATAATTACAGGAGTTAAACTAAATTGTTAAGGAAGGTCTGTTGTCAGGCAGGAGTAAACATTTGTAACAATTTGTAACTTAAAAGTAACAACAGGTCATTTCAGGCTGAAAAGTCATTTTATTTGTTATTTTTTCGTGTACTTCATGGCGATTTTTTTAACCACAAGGAGAATAAACTCTCACCTGTCAGATTCAATTTCAACACCCACCGGGCAATGGTCTGAGCCCATCACTTCAGGAAGAATATACGCGGCTTTTACCTTCGGAATAAATCCGTCATTAACAAAAAAGTAGTCAATACGCCAGCCGACGTTTCTTTCCCTTGCACGTGTAACGAGATGCCACCATGTATAATTTTTACCTTCGTTATTAAACATCCTGAAAGTATCGGTATATCCTGCTGAAACAAATTTATCCATCCATGCCCGCTCCTCCGGCAGGAAACCAGACACATCGACATTCTCTTTTGGTCTGTCAAGATCAATCTCTTTATGAGCAGTGTTAAAATCACCACAAATTACAAGATTTTTACCCTCATTTTTAAGAGCCCCTGCAAAATCAAGAAAGGCATCATAAAATTCCATTTTGTATTGAAGTCTCCCGTCCATTTTGCCATTAGGGTAATAAATGTTTATCAGCGTGAAGTCATCGAATTCAGCCGAAATTATTCTGCCTTCATCATCAAAACGCGGTATGCCGAATCCATAATTAACCGATAAAGGCTTTTTCTTAGAATAGATCGCTACTCCGCTATAACCTTTTTTTATAATTGATGATGAGAAATATGAGTGATATCCGGCAATATTCCGCAGCTCTTCCTGAAGCTGATCCGGTGAAGCTTTTGTTTCCTGAAGACAAAGAATATCCGGATCGGTTTTTTCAAACCATTCAAAAAAGCCTTTCTTCGCGATAGCTCTGATGCCATTAACATTCCACGAAACTATTTTCATTTTAATCCTGAGGCGGCCTTAATAATTGATTTGAACATTTTCAGAATTCATCCTATCCCAAACTTAAATTTAGGCACACATGAAAATATAATGCAAAGATTAGTCGGGATTTTTGAGGAAATTAACACAAGAGCTTAATTTCAAATTGTGGTGTCTTCCACATTAAAAAGAATTTTCTATTTTATGAGGGATAAAAAATGAGCCATCCGGGAGGGGCGGCTCATAATAAGAAGTTTATTTTTTCTCATTTGGGCATGTGGACACACCCATAACTGAATACAACGGGCAGCTTCCCATAAACGCCGTTGCGAGAGGGATAATACCAATAACGCCGAACCAGTTCTGGAAATAAAGTCCTGCAGCAATTATTACAACACCGAGGACTATCCTGACGGTTTTATCTATACTTCCAACATTCTTTTTCACTTGTAACTCCTTTTTAAAAAAATGAATAAATAATGATAATAATTAGATGCTTATGTGCCAAAAGGATTCAGCCATTGATGGCTTCCCGGAGAAAATCAAGAAATTTCCTGCCTGTCATAAAGTAATCGAGAATAACATCGGCAAGAACCGGGGCAGTAACTAAGTCTCCCGGCAATTCAGTAAAATAGTAAAACTGCTTGTTAAAAATCAGGGGCTGTTTCAGAGCAGCAGCCGCAAATTCGGGGGACAGTTTTTTGTTTTTTTCTCCAAGAACCTGCCCGCATTTTTCCTGAAAATCGCGCTCACCAATTATCCCCGAAAATATTTCCGGTGATGATGCCATCGCTTTCCTGATATTATAGATTTGTTCCTTTTCAGGCATATATAAACCCCCAAATATGCCGATCTGGTCATCAGAGACTTCAAAATAATATCCGGGAGCACTCATTCCTTTTCTGCCTCCTGGTCCAATTACAGCCGCCATTCGTGTTTTGTAAGGTGTTTTATCTTTTGAAAAACGCACATCCCGGTAAATTCTGAAAATCGCCTCTTTCGGCTCGAGCCTTATCAATTTATCTTCAGCCCCAACCCTGAAAATCAGTTCTGTGACAAGATCTTCAAAAGGAGATTTTACGAATTTTTCAAAACGCAGTTTATTCATCTTAAACCACTCTGAATTGTTGTTTTGCTTCAATTCACTGAAAAACGATTTGTACTCCTCGGTTAAAATTGCCATTTAATACCTCGAATGGAAAGCGATTCGGTTTCCTTCAGAATCAATAAACATCGCCATAAATCCAATATCTTCTCTCACAAGCGTTTTTTCCTGGATCACTTTTCCACCAGCGCTATTAACGCGGGAGAGCGCCACTGAAAGATCATCTCCGCCATTGAGAAAAACAAGGCAGCCATGCTCAGAAGACACATAGCCCTCTCCACAACAGAGTGCTCCACCGATTCCTTCGCCTTCCATTGGGAAAAATGCCATATCAATTCCTGACATTTCCATTCGATAGAATTCACCTCCGAGAACTGTCTGATAAAAACTGATAGCCCTTTCCATATTGGCTACGGGAATTTCGAACCAATTTATGACATTTGACATTTTATTCCTTTTAATAATTTCTTTAAATGAGCAATAAATTATGGTTAATAAAAAACATTTGCAAATGTCAACTATCCTGCAACAATTTGACCTAATATCTGACTAAAAACCTCTGGCCGGATTTCATGTCCACCGTCAAATTCTAATGTCCTGAAATTCAATCCGCGAGATTGAAGTCCATCAGTAACTGCTCCCGTCATCCGTGCGGTTACAATTCTATCATTCTTTCCCTGAACTATAAAAATTTCCGGAAATTTGGGGAATTCCATCCGGTCGGTTTCAAAAGTATCCGGAGGCGGACCGCCCCATAAAATCAGAGATGCCGGCGGGGTGTCCCGATGTACTGCCCATCTGAAGGCAGTTGCAGCTCCCTGTGAGAAACCCAAAATATGAATTTTTGCATCGGGATGAATTAGTTTGATGACTTCCTGCTCAATGCTGTCAAGATACACAAGATTATCTGAAATATCTGCTTCGCGTTCGAGTTTGGTCATCCACGATGCACCCACATTTCCTCCGGCTGCCCTGGGATAAAATCTATGAGTACCCTCAGGTGCAGCAAGCAGAATATCCTTGCCCTCTGATAGGCCGAAAGAATTGAGAAAGTCATCAGCTAACTGGGCATAACCGTGAAGCATAAAAATTAAATGTTTATGCTTTGAAGCCGGCTCTTCTGAAAAAAAACACCTTGCTGTTTTTCGTGTGGTTATTGAAATACTGATCATAAAATTGTAAAAATTATTTTTCTCTGAATATGGGAAAATTCATTCAGAGCTGTTAATTGTAAAGAAATAATTATTTTGCGGTCTCACTTAATCTTATCTCTGCAAACACATGGAATCTAAAAAATTAAAGTACGCATTTGCTGCTATTGTAATCATCATACTTCTTCTGAATAGTGCAGTCTCATTAAAATATCTGTTTTACGATAATAATGAAAAACAAATAATCTATATAAACAAAGATTCGACACTTTCATTGTTAAATAAATCCCCTGAAATACCCGATGAACTGTATTTTGCAGGAGAAAGAGTCCCAATAGAGATTCCGTCTGTAAAAGAAAGGCTTGAGCGGGAATTACTGGTCAACCAATATTGGCATTCGCAAACAATTCTCTGGATAAAAAGAAGTGCTCGCTGGCTTCCGGAAATCAGCAGCACCTTGCTCGAGAAAAATATTCCGGATGAGTTAAAATATATTTCCGTTATTGAAAGCAACCTTACGAATGTTGTATCACCTGCAGGGGCTGCAGGATTCTGGCAGATAATGCCTGTCGTTGCAAAAGCTTCCGGTCTTATTGTCCGCAATGATGTTGATGAAAGATATCATCTCCGGAAATCTACACTCGTAGCAGCCGATTACCTCAGAGAAGCGAAACAGAAATTCGGGAACTGGACGCTTGCGGCTGCTTCATATAACCGGGGTGTGCCCGGACTTTCAAGAGCTATCGAAAGCCAGGGCCAGAATAATTTCTATAATCTTTATCTGAACGAAGAAACCTCACGCTATATTTTCCGGATTCTTGCTGCAAAACTCGTGCTTGAAAATCCTGAAAAGTATGGTTTCTATATACCCGACAAAGAAAAATATAGTTCAGTCGATATTCGTGAAATTGAGGTAAAAAAGACCATCGGTGATCTTGCCTCATTTGCCAATGACGCCGGTTATAATTACAGAATCCTGAAAACATTCAATCCCTGGCTCAGAGATACTGTGCTTAAAAATAATGAGGGGCGATCTTTTATTTTTCAAATGCCGGCTGATCCTGAAAAATTTATTGTGAACCCATAACAGATTCTGAATACACGAAGTTTATTTCAATAAAAGTGCTTTACCCCGTGCAACTGAAGTGCCGACTCTGAGCTCATAAATATAAAGTCCGCCGGATAATCCACCGGCATAAAATTTTATATTGTGTAAACCTTTGGGAATAAAACTATCTAATGGTACTGCAACCAGTTCGCCAATCGAATTATAAACTTTGAGAATCGCCCGGCCGGCTTCCGGAACTTCAAAACTTATGTTTGTTGAAGGGTTAAATGGATTGGGGTATGCCGGAAGAAGATTAAACTTTTCGGGATTGTTTTTTTCAGTAACGCCTGTTACCGGACCCCTGAACTCCCATTTAATCGCATCGAAAATAATTTCCTGTCCTGCAACCGATGAAGCATCTCCGAGATAGACCAACCCGCTACCTGCGGCAAAATTATATAAACCGAGTGAAGCCCACTGGTCATTAAAATTTTTCTGATTAAGTGAAATTTCTGTCTGGCCACCCAGATGGTGAATCTTGTATCGGGCATCAACAGCATTGGAAAATGGAATGTATGCAAAAACCTCATACTGACCATCCTGAGGGAGAGCTGGCGTCCATGTTGCATAGCTGGTATCTGTTGTGCCGGAAGCATTCGTAAAAACGTACCAGAAATGATTTTTGAAGCCGAGAGCTTTGTCTCTCCAGGTTGTCATTGAGGCTGGTGTTTTTGTATGCAGATAGAATCCCCTTTCAAGGTGGCTGTCATCCACCAGTGTATCTGCCTGCGCCGGAATATCATAGCGGTGTCTTATACACCATGCAACACCATTAAGGTTTTGAAAACCATTGTTATACCCGGGCCAGTCATACATTGCGTTTTTACCGTCATAACTTGGATATCCGGGAGTATTTTTATTTCCGTAAGGATCATTAAAAATCAGAGTATGGTCAGTATAAAGTCCATGAGCGACGATAAGATGACCGGAACTTGTCAGCATCACACACATTGTGTAGGGATATCCGCTTTCGATTTCGCTCAGGGCTTCCGAATAAGGAGGTGATTCAGATTGAATTGCACTCAGACCATGTTTCCTGTAATATCCGGCCATTTTTGTATGAGGTGAACCCCCGTTCCACATGTACCCATAACCGCCCCATGCTGCGTTGCTGTTTGGATCATTAGCTGCTGATTGATACAAATAATCCATGAACCGGTACTTGTCTGCAACATATCTTCCCCATTGATTATAATGACCGGGATAGGGTGTGGAACATCTGATTTCCCACCTTGGCAGAATTTTATAATACCCGAGAACTGTTATTGCTGCGGTTGGCGCACATGACCAATGTCCATTATGCCAGTCTGGAGTATCATAGACCTGATGAACATATGACATACTGAGAGCTTTGCCAGAAACGTCCGGGGGGACAGTATGATAATGTAAAGGTTTCAGTTCGACCCCCTCGAAAATAAGCCGCGGATCAGATTTGTACCGATCTGCTGAGAATGGAACAGAAAAAATACTCCGCCCAAGATAATTGTGATATAATATTTCTTCGCCATCTTCTGAAAAAGCAGGCTCCATCTCAAATATTTCAGGAGTATCTGTCAGTTTAACAGTTGTGTTTTTTTGCACATCATAATAATAAAGGTCGCTTCCGGCAAGCCTTTCTTCAAAATATTCCGCCTTATGGAAAACAATTCCCCGGGAGGTACTATTCCAGGAAGGAGCCAGCCCCTCGCCTATTGATATTGTTTTATTACTATTTAGATCAAACAGGAAAAGCGTTCCTCCGAGACTGGAATAGATCAAATACCGCGAATTCGGAGACCATACAGGGAAATAATGTCCATAATTCCCAGAACTGATCAATTTCCGATCTCCGCTATTAAGATTTATTATAAGGATATGATCGTCAATATCGTTATAAGCTGCCCGATTCCCATCGGCGGAAATCGGGGTCAGGTTGGAATATACTCCGAGATCAAAGCGTTTTTCATTTTCACCTGTTCTTACTATGAGATGATTACCCAGCGAGAAACATATATCTCCTTTCCTGCTGAATGTCGGCTGTCCGGCAAAATCAGCTTCCTCTGAAAGCCTGCTTACCACACCATCAGATAGGTTAATAACGGCAGGAACCTGTTTGCCATTCGCTGTGATTAGTTTCACTCCAACTTTCGTTTTCGAAGGACTGACAGAAAAATATTTGCCGCAATTAGGTCCTGTTACCAGTTCGGTGATTTTATTATCCGAGAATTGATAAAGAGCAGAGCCATAATTATCTGTAAAAATGATTCCGTCAGAAGAGAATGCGGGATTCGAAAGATACCCGTCAGCCTCAAAAGATTCCTGAGAATACATCTGTGAAGTTAAAACCGCAAAAAATAGCGCTGCGAAAATTTGTTTTTTGTAAATCATCTATCGTCCGGGAAGAAATTTATATCTTAAATTAGCCTAATATTCTTAAAAAGAAAAATATTGTACCTTAGCAAGCACGGTTGAATTATTCAGTGGTCTCAAAAATAACGGCATAAAGTTTGAATAGGAAATAAAACCGGTAACCAGTTAAAATGCTCAACAGTCGGTTTTGCTTTGTTCAAATAAACTCTTTATGTTGCTTCTCTGCTTACAACTTCCGGAAAAATTTTGCAAAGAAATAATTTATGTGTCCTTTAAACGATCGGGAATAATTATTAAGCAATACCGATCGTTAATAAACACCAAGGCAATAATTGTCCCCGCGAAAAATTATTCCGGGGACAAAAATTAATCTGTCATTTAATTAACATCATTTTCCGGGATATTGTCCTGCTACCGGTCTCAAGTCTGTAAATATACATACCAGAGGATAGGTTATCTCCTGAAAAATGAAATCGATGATATCCCGACTCGCGAATACCCTTGAAAATTTCCTCGATTTTTTCCCCCAGTATATTATATACTGAAAGGGATACAAACGATGGCTTATCAAGTGAAAATGAAATCGTTGTGGTCGGATTAAAAGGATTAGGATAATTTTGATTTAATTCGAAAGTAAACAATCCGGAAAAATTGTTTGCCGACGTAATAAGAGCCGGATTTGTTGAAAATGAGAATGTATCCGCCTGAGAAACAGGGCGCCTTGTAAAGACCATCAATGTATCGCCTGCATCAGGCATAATTGGTAATGCAGGTTTGAATGTATTGATCTGACAGTGAAATTTCGGGAACGCAGGATCGTATTGAGGCGGAGTCAGTAGTGTAATTGCTTCTCCCGGATCCCAGCGTTTATTTTTGGTAGCATTAGGTTCGGATATAAACATTCTAATTTTTTCATTATCAGTCAGATTATATGCAATAAATGGAGTTAAAACTTCTTTAATACCTGCCGAGCTGTATGCTGTATCAAGAGGGAAGGCATAGTTTCCACCGGAAATTGTATCCGGATTCCCGAATATCAGCGCGGCATCAATAGGTGCAAGTGTAAAATTGCCGCCCGGTTTGGATATCGTAAAACTAATATTTCCGCCGGTATTGTTGAGCAATTTCGAACGGTCATAGTTTAATTCAAAATTATATTCAGGAATAATTTCAACGGCAACTCCATCAAAAATATTTGTAAGATAGAAAGTTGATATTCCTCTATCCATAATAAAATCCGAGACTTTTATTATTCCTGAAGGAATTTCTTTAATCTCGGCTGTTATTGAAGTTGAAGAAGCCTGTGGAAAGTCAATTATATAAGAATTTCCAGTGACAGCGGTAGAATCTACCACATGCACGAAAACATATGCCGTTGAATTACCCGCGGAATGAATATATGATGATGTAAGAATAGTCCCCTGCGGTCCGTATGGACTGAACTCTACCCCTGTTATTTCATAGTCCATATCATCGCTGACCCAATCTGCCCAAACCACAAGAATATTATCTCCTTCCACAACTGCAAAGTCCGGCTCCCACTGATAGCCTTCAGTGTTTATATTGATCTGTTGTTCAAATGAGACAGGATAAAGATCCTGATCAAAATACCGCGCATAAATTCCCTCTCTGCTTCCATCCTGAAGCCAGCTTGACCATACAACGGCAAGGTGACCTGACGGCAGCGCTTTAACTACCGGAAGCCACTGATAGTAAGCCGAAGTTTTATTTGCACGAACTTCGGAGCCAATTTTCAAGCCATTTTCATCAAATTTCTGCAAATATATTCCACCATCCGACTTGTCCTGCTCCCAGCTAACCCAGGCAGCAACAAAACCGCCCTCAGCAAGTGGCGCCAGATTTCCGAACCACTGATAATCGGGCAGGTAACTATTTATGTTAAATTCGGCACTGACTGAAATGCCCTGCGGGTTAAATATCCTTCCGTACATTCCATAGCCCGGCTCCTCCGGTTTATCCTGTCGCCAGGATTCCCAGATAACAACAATATTTCCATTTGATAAATATGCGACATCCGGTCTGCCCTGGCTGTTCAATGTCGTTTCATTTACAAGGAATTCTTCCGAAACCGGATTCCCATCATTATCAAATAGTCTTGCATATATTCCCTTATCGCTTCCGTCCTGATCCCACGATTCCCAAACGATCACGAATCCGCCATTTGGCGATGCGGCGATGGCTGGCTTTGTCTGAGAATTACTCAAAAAAGTATTTGCTCTCTGCTCCGGCGATCCCGTCAGGTCGGCATCAAGAATTTTATATTTCACATCAAAAATTGTTTCAGCTTTTCCTGAGTGGGATGCCCAGGTAACTGCTATTTTCCCATTGCTGAGCGGAGCTGCGTCATGACGCTCCTGATCATAACTGGTGGAATCGTTAATGATTTCCTCGAAAGATGCAGAGTTTCCGTTTGTATCAATCTTTTTTGCCAAAATATCCCCGCCTGATCCGGCAGCGGACTGATCAATGGATTGCCAGAAAACTACAAATTCATTCCCGTAATTGATTATGAGAGGCGCACGCTGTGTTGAGTCAGAATAAGAATTTACTGTGAAACTGTTTTGAGTAAAAGCACTTGTACTCAGGAGAACGATTATTAGCATTATTTTTTTCATTTTCGTCTCCTTATTTCATCTGAAAATCTAATAAAGGAAAGGTATTCGCTCCGGGAACTTCGTAATGCCACCATTCAGCTCCGTAGAGTAACAGTCCTGCAACATTAACCATCGTATTTTTTAGTAATTCTCTGTTGGCAATTACATTGGAAGGAAGATTTGGATAGCCGTGTGAGGCTTTATTCGAAAAATCGTCGAATTTTGTCGGCATCGGAAGCTCCATCCCGGTAGCAAGATCAATTAGTGTGAGATCCACTGCACCGCCCCTGTTATGTTTAGAGCCGGAGTTCGGATCGGCAATGTAAGCCGGGTTCGGGTAAATCTCGAACAGGAGATATTGCACCGCCCTCGGTCTATAACCATCCCAAATTTTTATACCTATTCCCTGCGGGTAGGAATTTCCGTCATGAACCCTGATTTTCCGCAAACTGTCCTGTGCTGTTTTAAGACTTTTGGCAAGCTTATAAACTAAAAGACATTCGTTGGCTGTATAAAATTTTGGCAGGCTGATATTTCCTTCTGGTAAATTCCTGAATACGTGATCCGGGGTGGAATACCTCATGTCAATAATGATATCGTATATCAGGTCTTTTGGGTTGACAAGTTCGTCATCCTGCTGGGCAAAAACCCCGGTATTAAACCCGGTGACAAGAAAAATTATCAGGATGCTCAGGTTTATCTTATTCATATCTTATCCTTGCATCAACTATTATAAAATCATCATTTTTAGTAAGTATAAGGGGATTAAAGTCCAGTTCAGATATGTTTTTTTCTGTTCTGACAAATTCCGCAACATTCCTGATCAGCCTTCTCAATTTACGGATATCTACAGGACGTTCTCCGCGGACTCCCCCGATTATTCTGCCGATATTAGTTGAATAAATCAGTTCATTAATATCCTCATCGACCATATAGGCTGAACGAATTGCCGTGTCACAGATAACTTCGACATACTTTCCACCGGTTCCAAACATAATCACCGGTCCAAAAGATTTATCTCTCACGGCGCCGATCAGAATTTCCTGCTTGCCCTTTACAAACTTCTGTATCTGGAAACTTTCAAGTTCAAAACCGAATTCCCGGAACCGTGTTTTCATCTGAGCGGCTTCTTTTTTAAGTTCATCCCAATCCGCTATTTCAGTAACAACGGCTCCTATTTCCGATTTATGAACTATTTCCTTATTCAGCCCTTTGAGAACAACCGGAAAATTTTCGATATCGACTTCATCCAATGAGGCTGCCTGTGAGAATACTGATTCCACATAAGGGAATCCTTTTTCATAAGACAACTGATAAAACTGTTCCGGGGTCAGGAATCCTGATTTTGCTTTTCCATATGCAGTAAATTCGCCAAACATTGATAAATATTCCGGTGCGAAAAATTCGATCTTTTCCTTTGCTGCGTGATATTTCAGCATGTTTCCAAGAACAAGTGCGGGGTCCTCAGGATTTCTGAACAGCGGCAGGTGCTTTTTCGATCTCAATCTGTATTCTTCCCAGAATTCCGGTAGCGGCATATCTACCTGAAGAATTGGTTTCTGCGTTTTTATTCCATAAACGGCTTCACTCACTTCAAACGGATTAACCATAACCGGCTGCACAAAAATTGAAATTATGGCATCAACTGCCGGGTCGGCGGCAATTGTTTCAACTACGTTTCTGTAAGTTTCGGGAGTTGCCCCAGGCAGAAGATCCACCGGATTCGAAAGGCTGCCTTCAGGATTGACAATTTCTTTGAGTTTCTCGGTTGTGGAATAACTGAAAACAGCAAGTGACAGATTGTTTTTTTCGAGACTATCTACGGCAAGAATTGCCGGTCCTCCGGCGTTCGTAACGATAGCGATATTTTTTCCGGCGGGTCTAGGGAAATTGTCAAATCCTTTTGCCGTATTAAAAAGGTCATTAATGTTATCTACTCTGATAATTCCGAATTGTTTCAGAATTGCATCTACAATATTGTTATCTGAACTTAGTGCACCCGTATGCGATGAAGCGGCTTTCATCCCGCCGGAAGTTTTACCGGCTTTTAGTATTATAACTGGTTTTTTTAATCTATGTTCAACACATTTTCGAACAAAACCAAGCCCGTTTACAAAACTCTCAAGGTAAAAAGTCAAACTGCTGATCCTTGAGTCCTTCATCCAGAAATCAAGCAGATCATTTTCATTAAGATCAGTTTTATTACCGGCGCTGATAAAATGACCAAACCGGATATCTGTCTCACGAAGCGAATTCAAAACAGCGGCTCCGAGTGCGCCACTCTGGGAAAAAAAAGCAGTGCTTCCCGATTCCGGCTGCTCCGCCACGAACGTTGCATTGAGTTTTACTTCAGATAAAGTATTAACTAAGCCCATACAGTTGGGACCTACTAATCTTGCACCGGCAGTTTTAATTTTTTCGAAAATCCTGTTTTCAAGCTCTTCCCCCTCTTTGCCTGTTTCTCTGAAGCCTGCGGTTATCAGCAGGATTGATTTAATTCCCTTAGTCAGAACTTTTTCCACAGTTTCTTCGACAAATTGTTTGGGAATCACAATCAGCGCAAGGGAGGGAATTTCCGGTAATTCAGCAATGGAGGGATAGCAGCGATAGCCGAATATCTGATCTTGTTTGGGATTTACGGGATAGATGCCGCCCCGGTAACCATAGGATCTGATATTCTTAAGTATTTCGTATCCTATAGATTTTTCTTTTCCAGATGCTCCGATTATTGCAATTGATTCGGGGTAAAAGAAATTGCTAACTGCGGAATCCATATCTGCCTGTTTTATTAAGAGACTTTGTACTAAAAATAAGGAAATTGGTTTGTAAAATCTAAATATTATTTGATTTAAAGACGCTTCAGGCATGACAATTTTGTATTAACTGAACTTAATCAGGAAATCCTGAAGGTGTCCGGGCCACATTTTTAGAAAAGTTTTATGACTTATCTCTTCTTTGCAAATGGCAAAGTGACCGAGAAATTAAACCATCGCCCTCCATCTTCCGAACCACTGCTTAACGGATCAGTAAAACCCTGACCTGTGCCGCTGATTTCCTTATTAACTGAATATATTGGAAGTATCTGGCTAATACTCCCCTTAAAATCCAGCCCCAGCATAGTGAAGTCAATTATTAACCTGAAATAAGCAAGACCGGCTTCCTTTATCTTAAACCCGGAACGCACGTAATGAGAAACCCCAATCGCAAGAAAAATAGGCTGCCAGGTTTCAATTGCAGCATCCGGAACAATCCGAATAATAGACAACTGGGGTGTAAACGTAATTTTGCCAAACGTGTATGAGATTCGTCCTTCAACTTCTTCCGCCTCGATTTTTGCAGTACCCCTGAAATACAGCCGGCTGAGAAACAATGATTCAATAATCCCGGTGAATGGCCAGGATTCAATGGAGCCGATAATTTTTGCATCTAAATAATGATATTTTGCGGAAAGATTTAAGCCCCAAACATCTACCCCCGTGTCCCTATAACTCAACTCAAAACGGGTATAATTTAATTTTGTGAATTTTATATATCCGAAACCAAGCCCATCTTTCTGCAGACCGAATTCTGAACGGAGTGAATACTTTTCAATACTCCCGGAAAATACCGGTTTATCCTTTCCGTAACCACAGTTCACACTCCAGCGGTCAAATTTGGAAAGGCTTGAAAGCGAATACTCAAAAATGTTCCTGACTTGACGCGGAGTAAAAGTTTCATAGTCGGCTTCCAGAAGGAAATACGGAAATCTATAACGAATTTTATGCCCGACACTGAAAATCGATAAGGGATTTTTCAGCGCAAGATTTACTTTATCGTATTTTGCAAATAAACCAAGCGGGGGAGTTTGAACAGAAAATGAAAGTTCATAATTTTTTGTGTTCTTGTCTTGCAGAAATATTCCAAATCCTCCGTTATAATCAATAATATTCTGCTCCTCGGCAGCAGTGAGTCTGATTCCGGCATCGGCGCTAATCCAGTCAGATTCGCCATAATAATTGACCGCCGCTGATGATGAATTTTGCCTGAGTTCAAATGACAGTTCCTTAATTTTATCAAATCTCGAGGCATCAAACCGGCTCCGGTTAATATTAATCGAAAATTTTCCAATCCAGGAAGATTGCCGTAGTTTAATTCCGTAAAAATCTCCTGTGATATTTTCAGTGTGTTTACTGTTTGAAAATTTATAGATATTAAAATTGTCAGAGTAAACCGACAGATCAGATCCGCTATCAACATCATTCTGCCCATAAACTGGGAGAAATGAAATAAAGAAAGCAATCAGACAGGATAATATGAACAGAGCGGAGTAGTTACCCCGCTCTGTTCTTTTTTTCAATATATCACGGATAAGTTTTTGCAACATCCGTTCCGCTTGTTAATAAGTGATTGTAACTTCATTCGAATAAACCGGATTTTTCAGAACTAAAAACAGATCTGACCAGTAATATATGTCGCCCTGCTCTTCCGGATAATATGTGCGGAGACGATATGTATATTGAACCCCGCTTTCAACATTCATATCGAGCGCTGAAAAGTATGGATAATCGAAAGAAAGATACGGGAGAATGTAACTTCCCCCTGTAATTTTCCTTTCAATTTTATAAACACTTTCCCATTCGTAGGAATAACTTAGATTATCGACAAACCAATTGAGCCGTATTCCGGCAGGCGAATAATTTTTCTGTGCAGTGAGATTGGAAACAGCCCTCGGCAGACGGATGTTGCACCAGACCCATTCCTTTGCTTTGACCCCTGCAAAAGGAGCCGGACTAAGATTTATTAGTTCTCTTTCGACACCATTCTGAACTACTGCAAATTTCGTTATTGGCTGGGCAGTTGTGCCGGCATCTCTCAGAAAGAAACTGAACCATCCCCATTCTTCGGTGACGGTTGAATAGGTTTGATTATTAAATGTGACTTTCAGAGTGATGCCCTCGCCCTGGTAAGAATAATAATCATTCGGGTATAATGATATATATCCCTCGAGGACGAATGCAAACTCTTCATCAATATGCATTATCCTTTTAATTGTTTCCTGCTGCATACCGGGCAAAAGTCCGCCAAAGGTAGGATCGGGAAAATTAAATTCAGCATATGTCTCGGCATCGAATGCCAGATGAATATCTTCACTGCCATGAGGAGTTACTGTGTAGGGTGGAAGCCAGTCTTTTTTAGGATTGGGGGGCGGATTAGCAAAAAAATTACCCAGATTTACCTGAACAGTATAATCATTGCCATCAGTATCAGCATCTTTAATCGTGACAGTGTAATTTTGAGAAAGTGCAGTTTCAATTTTATTGAGATAGGTTTTTAATGTATCAAGATCAGCCTGTTCAACACCATCATGTCCAAGTTTAATTATTGCATCCGATTTCGAACCTGAGATCCTCTCAAGATAGTCAATTCCTTTTTCAATCTTTGTAATTATCGTATTAAATGTGGTTTTTGCATCCGAAGCTGTTTGTTTTCCAGTACTACCCAACACAAAAAAGGTTGTATTATTCTGGTTTAGAGCAGTAAGAAGACTGCTCTGCGTGTAATCAGAAAGTTCAAAAGAATAAATAAGAGCAGCCTGGATGTTAAATTTAATTCCATGCATCATCGCATTCATAAGGGCTGCTTCTGTCGGATATACCGTTACGGAGTTTAAAGATGGATCGCCCTGCATTTTACCGGTAATATTGAACCGGAAGGATTCATCAGAGTCGAGTTTTGATAAATGATTGATCGCTGACTGAACTTTTGGTAGAAAATTATTTTTTAAAACGGATTGCACTCTGCTTATAAGCGGGGGATCTTTCATTGCATTCTGCAAAGTAAACAATATTCCGCCCGCCGCCGCTGTAGTAGTAAAACTCATGCTTCGGGTTGTCCGGGGTAAGATAGTTGCTGATAAAAGATCTCTCACCGGTTTTGATCTTTTTTCAAACGAACTTGCCGAAGAGTCAATGTCTTTGATCAGTTGTTTTATCTCAGGATCAGAATACGCGGCGAGAACTTCCGTAAGCGCCGCTCCAAAATGAGCATCAGTGTTGTTTTCGTCCAGTGTCACCGCCTGATCATAGAGATCAAGTGCAGTTGCAAAGTCGTACTGATCCATATCGGAAATGCTGTTGATTTCTCCGTTAAGCATATTATTCATCTGTGTTTCAACCTGTGCATACGCCTGATCGGATAGTTCTTTCGATTTTTCAGGGTCAGGGGTGTTTTCTGGTTCTGTAGTCTGCTCACAGCCAACCGCAGAAAGAAAAAGGAGAGGTAATAATAAAAGCCGATAGATTGGTCTTGTAATTTTCATTTTCCCGCCTTAAAAATTATTGTTCATTGATTTTCAATAAGCCCATTTTATTCCCGGTTATGGTTAATATCTAAAAAAATCGAGATAAAACGGCTAAAAAATTACTGTAAAGGAAATATATTAATAAATCAATTATTTACAAAATCTCCTTAAAAGCCAGGCATTCATTTTGTGACTAAAATTCAAATGTTTTTAAGAATCAGTCATAGTAGAAAACCATACCCTTTTTATAACCTGTTGTAAATAAATGACCTGATTTTAAACTAATTATAAAAATGAGAGAATGGCTGAATTTGATTTAAATCAATTCTTGAAAAAAAAATTAACCGGGAATAAAAAAGATTATCATTCCCCAACGATATTTGTCGCTAAACCATAATATTCTCCACAATTATTAATATTCCGGAATAATACGAAATATCAGCCTTTAATTAATTCCGGACAGTAAAAGTAGCCTTGATGTTTATTCATCTCTACATTATTTTGCTTAAATTTAGAGACTTAATGAAAAACAAACATTATTCCTCTATGAATTATTATATCGGACTTGATGGCGGCGGAACGAAAACAAAACTTGTGCTGACAGACCAGCATCTCAATGTGCTGTGTGAAAAAAACGGCGGTCCTTCTACATTTATTCTCATCGGGACAGACAAGGTATGTGAAATGCTCTGGCAGATATTAACCTCGGCTGTTGAAGAATGTGGTCTTGACCCCTCTGAGATTCGTGGTGTTTTAATTGGAACGACAGGCGCCGGAAGACGATCTGATGCAGAGTCACTCGAAAATGCTTTTGATCTATTCAACAAAACGAATGGGAATCTCTTCCCCAATTTCAGAGTCGAAAGTGACGCCCGTATTGCACTTGAGGGAGCTTTTTCAGGAAAACCCGGAAGTATTCTGATTGCAGGAACCGGGTCAATAATGTTCGGCAAGGACAATCTGGGGAATATTCACAGGATCGGAGGATACGGCAGATTTATAGGCGACGAGGGAAGCGGATATATGCTCGGTAAGCGGGGATTAATTGCCGTTGCTAATGATTATGACGGGCGGGACATTAAAACAAGCCTGACAAAACTCATAGCTGAAACATTCGGGATAACTGATCCGGCGACTCTGATAACAGAAATTTATAAAAATAATTTCGACATTGCCGCTGTCGCTCCACTTGTAATTAAATGCGCACATTCAGGTGATGAACTTTGTATGCAGATAATTGATGAAGAAATTGACTCATTAATTAAACATATCAGAGCGATGAGTATTAAACTAAATGAAAAAAAAATGAATATTTCACTTATCGGCGGACTTATAACCACCGATAATTTTTATGCAAATCTGTTTAGGCAAAAAATCTCGGATATTCTTACAAATGTAATTATGAAGGATCCAGATTATTCGCCTGCAATCGGTGCAGCTATTATGGCTAAAGCCTATTTCCATTAAAGTAAAAGGCACAAAATGTCCGGAAAAAAAATCGAAAACAGAAATCCCTGGGCGTGGGTAAGCACGCTATATTATGCCGAAGGTATTCCTTATGTAATTGTAATGACCGTTTCAGTTATTATGTACAAGCGTCTTGGAATATCTAATACCGATATTGCCCTATATACAAGCTGGCTCTATCTGCCCTGGGTAATCAAACCACTCTGGAGTCCCATAGTTGATCTTCTGAAAACTAAGCGCTTCTGGATTATCATAATGCAGCTGATCATCGGGGCAGGACTTGCAGGTGTTGCCCTTACAATTCCTCTGCCCAATTTCTTCCAATATACTTTAGCATTTCTCTGGCTTCTTGCCTTCAGTTCCGCAACTCATGATATTGCCGCTGATGGTTTTTATATGCTCGGACTGGATAAGCATCAACAGGCATTTTTCGTTGGAGTCCGCAGCACATTTTACAGGCTGGCGATGATAACCGGACAGGGATTGTTAATTATTCTTGCAGGATATTTTGAAAGTGCAACCGGGCTGGAACCAGTGGAAATGACTGTCCGTTCCAAACTTGCCCCGCCGGCAGTTGAAGTTTTTGATCCTGCATCCATGCTGTTTAATGAACTTGATGGAGAGCTCAGGATTATTTCGGGACCGGCAACGCCTGAAATATCCACAGCCAAAATTCAGAAGCAAATGGCTGATTCTCTTATCTCAGCAGCCAGAACCTGGAATATTCAAAACGGTTTCTATCAGGAAGAAAAACCAGTTAGTTCAGATGCGGGAAATGATGATGAAGGTGTGTGGACCCGTTATATTAGCGGTCCGCTTTCGCAAGTGCTAAGCAAGTATTTCGGTCCGGAAATGAAAGAAATACCGCCCTCAGATAAAAACGGAAACGTTGCATATCTGTTCTTCGCCCTTTCAAAACCGCCTTCGGAAAACGAAGAAATTGTAATGAATTTCGGACTTGAATCCGGAGATAAATCCATAAATATTGTTGAAGGAACAAGGTTTAGTTTTACTTCAAAAAACTGGAATAAACCTGCTCTGGCAGTTATTCAGCTCGATCCGAAGTTAAACACGGTTACAGAAGCCGGATTCAATGCCCGTTCCGGCAATATTCCCCTCGCATGGATAATTACTTTCAGTATTCTCGGAGGAATGTTTGTTGTGTTCTTCGTTTACCATAAAATTATTTTACCATACCCCAAAATCGATCAGCCTGTTACTCAGAGCAGCGGTTCAGAATTATTAAAGGAATTTTTCAGAACATTTGCACTCTTTTTCAAGAAGGAGCGGATCGGAGTTATCCTGACATTTCTGCTTGTTTACAGACTTGGTGAGTCTCAGCTCGTTAAACTTGCTTCACCGTTTATGCTCGACCCCAAAGAACTCGGGGGTCTTGGGCTTACGACCGGAGATGTTGGTCTGATATACGGCACTATCGGGATTCTGGCTCTTACCTTGGGAGGATTGCTGGGTGGATTCGTAGCAGCAAAGCATGGTCTTAAATACTGGCTATGGTGGATGGTGCTTGCAATTAATCTTCCAAATCTTGTATATGTTTATTTATCATATACTTTGCCGGATTCATTTATTATTATTAGTCTTGGGGTTGCAGTTGAACAGTTCGGGTATGGCTTCGGATTTACAGCTTATATGCTCTTTATGATTTATGTCTCTGATGGAAACCACAAAACGGCTCATTATGCAATCACCACTGGATTTATGGCGCTTGGAATGATGATACCGGGGATGATAAGCGGCTGGCTCCAGGATATTATTGGTTATCAGCATTTCTTTGTCTGGGTTGTAATAGCAACGATTCCTTCGTTTGTTATTACCAGATTCATTCCGGTTGATGCTGAATTCGGGAAAAAATCGGCTGATGAGAAGTAAGCAGGTTCGAAGTTTTATTTTTTTCTTTTTAATAACGGCAGCATTTGTTTTGCTCCCAATGGATTATTATACCAATAAATTCTCAATAGATCTGAATATGGATAATGTATTTCCAATTAGTGAAACCCGGAAAAACTGGGTTGAGGAAACGCTTTCAACTTTGACTTTAAGAGAGAGGATCGGGCAGATGATTGTTCCTGACGCCCCGGGATATGAATACAGTGAAGATTCAGATACTTTTATAAGGCTTCGACATTACGTTGAGGATTTGAAAGTTGGCGGAATAATGTTCCTCAAAGGAAAAGTTCAGTCGCAGTTTGATCTGACAAAACGTCTTCAGGAATTGTCTGATCTTCCGCTCTTAATTTCTGCGGATTTTGAGCGAGGCATTGGAATGAGACTTGATGACGGGACTGAATTTCCATATAATATGGCAGTTGCAGCAACAGGCGATCCCCTGCTTGCATATAAACTGGGAAAAGTTACGGCAACTGAAGGAAAAGCCCTAGGTGTTCACCAGAATTATGCACCGATGCTCGATATTAATCATAATTCAAAGAATCCCGTTGTTAATGTAAGGAGTTATTCGGACAGAACTGATGTCATCCTCCGGTATGCAATTTCTTTTATCAATGGCACACATGAAGCCGGCATGATCACAACAGCAAAACATTTCCCCGGCCATGGTGCAACAGACCTTGATTCACATAAAGAACTGCCGCTGATTGATGTCTCACGAGAATTCCTAGCGAGTAACGATATTGTTCCCTTCAAAGAAACATTTCGGGCAAATTTGCAGTCCGTAATGGTTGGGCACCTTGAAGTTCCAGCCCTTGAACCAAAACGCGGACTTCCTGCAACTCTTTCAGGTGCAATAATAAATGATTACCTCCTGACAGAACTCAAATTCAAAGGATTAGTTATTTCGGATGCACTGAATATGCATGCAATAACAAATAATTATTCAGTTGAAGAAGCCGGCGTTTTAGCGGTAGAAGCCGGTAATGATATTCTTCTGTTTCCTGAAGATACAGAACGAACATTAGATGCAATCTATGAGGCAGTTCTTGATGGGAAGATCACAGAGGAGAGAATTGATCGCTCTGTTGCGAAAATCCTTTCTGCAAAAAGCTGGCTCGGATTGGATAAAAACAGGATTGTTTCGCTCAGGGAGATGAAAAATACTGTTGGAAAAAAAGAACATGCCCGCCTCGCTTTTGATATCGCTGAAAAATCAATTACCCTTCTGAAGGATGATTATGGGCTGGTTCCTATTGATCTTACCGGTTATAAAAAGGTTGCCTGCATCAATATTTCCGACACAAAAATCCGGAAAAATAAATCCTCGCAGCTCCGTTTTGAGGAATATCTTAAAACTCAGCATAAAAAAGTAACCGCATATTCACTCGGAAGCAATTCGAGAGCGGTAAATTATCAGCGCGCTCTGAAAATTGCTAAAGATGCCAGCATCATTCTGCTGCCGGTTTATGTTAATGTCAAATCTTTCAGTGGAAATATTTCGCTCTATGACCATCAGCTTGAATTTATTGATGAACTCGTAAAATTAAAAAGACCAATAATCATGCTGAGTTTAGGCAATCCGTATATCATAGCAAATATGAAAAATATTCCCGCATATATATGTTCTTACGGTAATCCGAAACTTTCGCAGATTGCTGCAGCAGATGCTCTTTTTGGCAGGACGAAAATAACCGGAAAACTGCCGGTCACCATCCCGGGAACTGGTTTCGAATTTGGTTCCGGTTTAACAAGGCTAAATACCAGACTTGGGGGCTTTACAGAAGCCGCCGACTCTTTATACGATTTTCAAAAAGTTGACCGCGAAATGGAAAAAGCCGTTAAAGAAAAAGTCTTTCCCGGAGGAGTGCTTCTCATCGGGCATAAATCCCGGATAGTTTACAATAAGGCTTTCGGGAATCATACCTATGAAAACAATTCCAGACTCACCTCAACAGAAGACTTGTTCGATCTTGCTTCAGTGTCGAAAGTTGTGGGAACAACTTCTGCCGCCATGCTGCTTTATGATGCAGGCAAACTAAACCTCGATAAGCCTGTGTATCAATATCTGCCGGAATTTAATAATAACGGAAAAGACAAGATCACGGTCAAAAATCTGCTTATGCATAATGCCGGATTCCCTGCCTTCAAAAGATATTATGAGTTCGCCAAAAACCGTACTGAAGTTATAAATGACATCATGAATACTCAATTAGAATACACGGTTGGGGCAAAAACAGTATATAGCGATCTTGGAATAATAACTCTTCAGATTGTAATCGAAAAAATAACCGGAACGTCACTGGATGTGTTTCTTAAGGAGAATTTATTCGGCAGACTGGAGATGAAGAATACTATGTACAATCCGAAGGGAAAACTGCTGGAAAGATGTGTCCCGACAGAAATTGATACTTACTGGCGTAACCGGCTGATCAAAGGAACTGTCCACGATGAAACTGCTGATATGATCGGCGGTGTTGCAGGTCATGCAGGTTTATTTTCCACATCTTCAGACCTTGCAAAATTTGCATTTATCATGATGAATGGGGGCAGAAACGGCGATCTGAAGCTCTTTGAAGAAGCGACAATTGACCTTTTTACTACCAGGAAAAGTACGGGAACAAGAGCTCTTGGCTGGGACACCAAAGCTATAAAAGGCAGTTCTGCTGGAAGAAAATTCTCTATGAATTCATTCGGACATACTGGATTTACTGGAACTTCGATTTGGATTGACAAAGAAAATGAAATATTCGCCATTCTTCTGACAAACAGGGTTCACCCGACCAGAGAAAACAGGACAATAATCAAATTCCGCCCGAAACTTCATGACGTGATTTTCGATAGTATCATTTTCTGAGAAACGTCGGGTTATTCGCGGAAAAGGTAAATATTTCAGTAATATAACATGATCTCGCGCCTTTGTAATCAAAGGCATTTTTGCTTATGTTTCATGTCACAACAGTTTGGATTTGAGATTTGAAATTTCATGTAAAATTTTTCTCAAGTCTGCTATTTCATGGTTCTTTTCACTCCTGCAGAGAATCTCATACCCGCTATTTAATTAGCATTGCTGCACTTCTGTTATTATCATCAGTTCTACTTTCTCAATCCTATCCATTCAAATTTTATTCCGCCTCAGATGGACTTTTCCCCGCAACCGTCAATGCGATTTTTCAGGACAGACAAGGCTTTATATGGTTCGGGGGCGCAGGAGGCATTTCAAAATATGACGGATTGGACTTTCATCAACACCTTACAGGTGACGGACTATTTCCGTATGTAACCTCAATAAATGAAGATACCTCCGGCAGCATATGGATATCGACCGAGGGGTTGGGGATAGCAAAATTAACAGAAAGCAAGAACAAACTCACGTGGCTGACAAAAGCAAACTACGGACTCCCGAGTGATTCTGTTTATTGTGTGTTTTTTGATAGAGAGCAGAATTGCTGGATTGGGACATCGGAAGGAATATTGCTTGTGCGAAAAGATGGAAGCGCTGAAAATATCACAAATGGGGATGGTCAGCGTAATGGCATTGTGCGAGGTTTTATCCAGGGTAAGGACGGCTTTATCTATTCTGCCGTCGGCGGCGTTTCAAGATATTTAATCGGCAGCAATGGAAAAATTCTGGAGGAAAAAATAAGCAACAAAAAGACTTTGGGAACTGGATTGACAAATGATGGCAGACCTCTCTGGGCTTCAGAACCATTTCTTGAGACAAAATTCAGAGGTGTTTATTCGTATAAGGACAATAAAATTATTCGTGAAATCTCACTTAATAATTTCCCTCCCCCTATAAAAATCCAGTCAATACTCAGTGATGATGAGGGAAATATCTGGATCGGTTCCACAAGAGGAATTTACCTGAAATCAAAGTATGGAATTTCTTCGATTAAAAGACAAAATGGCTTAGTAAATGTTAACATTGCAAAGATCTTCCAGGACAGGGAAAAATCCATCTGGATAGCAACTGGTAACGGTGTAATGAAATTGAACAAACGAGGATGCATCAGGTATAATGAAACGCATGGGCTTTCCGGCTCTGGTTTACTGACTGCTTTTAAGGATAATTCTGGAGTGGTATGGTTTGGCGGCTGGTCCGGAGCCTATAGCATCAATAAACTTGGAGTGTTGGAAAATCCTGGAAAACAGTCCTTGTTATCCAGACTGCAGGTGCATTCAATAAATCAGACTGTTTCCGGAGACATTTTATTTGGCACTTATGGCGGGTTTCTAATCAGACGGAATGGAGCTGTAAGTCAGCCGCTCAAAGGACAGCCTGACGCCCCATTTTCGGTCTGGGCGATTGAAGTAGATGAATCGGGGACAATCTGGATCGGCAGTGAAGGCCGGATATTAAGGATTAAAGGCTACAAGATCGACCGAATTTACTCCGGTAATGACGGCATTCCAAAAGATGCGGTTGCCTGCCTGAAATTAGATAAAAAAGCCAGACTATGGTTCGGAACCGGCGGAGAGGGTGTTGGTTTTATTACAAATAAAGGCACAAAATTATTCGATCTCGCTGATCCACAATCAAATTCTATTGAATGTCTTGAGGAGGATCATACTGGAAAAATATGGGCCGCAACACGAAAGGGTGTGTTTTATTATGAAGAAAAAAATCGGGTTTTCCTACAATTAAAAGAAGCCGAATTCTTGGGACAGCCTGTTTTTTACGTGAAGGAAGACACTAAAAGAAACCTCTGGTTTGGAACCTGGAACGGTTTGTTTTTATGGAAAGACTCCATAGTAGCCCATTTTGATGCGCGCAACGGGTTAATTTCAAACGATGTTCAATCAATAGCAGAAGATGATGATAATAATATTTGGCTGGCTACAGGCGGTGGAATCACCAAATTAAGTCCCGCCGCCAGAAATCAGAAAATCCCTGCCCCAATTGTCTGGCTCGAATTAGTGGGGGAAACCGCAAGTAAACCGCAAGGGAGATCAGTTGAAATACCTTACTTACAGAAAGCGGTAACTTTCAGGATTAACGCTCCGAATTACTATGATGAAAGAAATATTGAATTCCAGTATAAACTGTCGGGGCTTAATTCTGTTTGGATAGACGCCGGAGGGCAAAGGATATTATCCTTTAACTCACTCGACCCGGGAAATTACTCATTAAAAGTCCGTGCACGTTATTATATGGGTAAATGGTCTTATTCCAAATCATATCATTTTGAAGTCACTCCACCATTCTGGCTGACGTGGTGGTTCCGTTTATTAATTTTCTTAGCTCTTATCACTATTCCTGTCATAATTTATGAGCAACGTATCCTCAAACTGAAACATGAGAAAGCCGCACAAAGCGGTTTTTCGAAAAAACTATTGGAATCTCAGGAAAATGAAAGAAAGAGAATTGCTTCCGAGCTGCATGATAGTGTAGGACAAAATTTGATCCTTTTGAAAAACAGGGCAATTCTTGGTATCAGAGACCAGGAAAAGAGCAAAATGCAACTTGAAGAAATTATGAATTTATCAACAGAGACAATTGCAGAAGTAAGAAGTATCGCATATAATCTGCGCCCTTATCAACTTGGAAAAATCGGACTCACAAAAGCAATTGAATCGCTTATAGAAAACACAAGAGAATGCTCCGAAATTAATATTGATTCAAACATTGAAAATATTGACGGAGCCGTTTCTGATGACAATGAAATTCATCTGTACAGAATAATTCAGGAATGTGTTTCAAACACATTAAAACATTCCCGGGCTACCTTACTAAGTATTATTTTACGAAAAAATGAAGAGGGTTTAATTTTTGACTGCATTGATAATGGGGTCGGGTTTCAATCATCGCAAAATACCGGCACAAATTCTGGACTGGGAATAACAAACCTTTCGGAAAGAGTGTCGCTTCTCGGGGGAAATATTGAAATAATTTCATCCCTGGGAAAAGGTGTTTCCATAAAAATCAAAATTCCATCTGAGGAAAAAACATGATAAGGTTACTAATCGCTGATGATCATCCAATTTTTCTTCTGGGCCTTCGCCAGGTTATTGAATCCTCCGGAGATTTTACTGTAATTGAACAGGTTAACAGTGGTGACAAGGCTTTGAAATTTTTACAGAGTAATGAGGTCGATATTGCTGTTCTGGATCTTGATATGCCGGGATTGAACGGCTTTGAAATAACAAAAGAACTTGCCGGATGTAATAAACACACAAACATTATTTTTCTGACAATGCATAAAGCGAAAGATCTGCTTACTGAGGCACTCAATCTGGGTGTCAAAGGGTATGTGCTAAAAGAAACATCACTCAGCGAAATAGAATATGCTATCCGGAAAGTTCATTCCGGAGGAGTTTTTATCAGCTCAGAGTGTCTTGGCGACCTGCTGCCGCCTTCAAAATTCAATAACGATAAAGATTATCTCTTATTTATTAGTGAAAGGCTATCACCCACAGAGAAAATAGTCCTGCATTATATAGCACAGAACAAAGACACAAAAGAAATAGCCGGGTTAATGTTTATCAGTCCACGAACCGTTGAAAAACACCGCTCGAATATTTGCAGTAAATTGGGAATTACCGGAAATAATGCGCTCCTGAAATTCGCACTTGAGAATAAAGATTTCCTCTCCAAAAACTAAACACTTCAAAGAAACCACCAGGTATTTCTGATCCCGGTTCTTAAAGATACGTGCCGCCATGTATGAAAATACGCAGCGGCTTTTATTTACAAAGAATCTCCGTATAGATAGTTTTTAATTGTTCATTGAGAAAAAGATGAAAATTTTGATTGTTGATGACAGCGCAAATATCCGTGCGATGATCAGATCAATTATCGATTCCTCAGATCATCAGTTTTTAGAATGCGAAGATGGAGATATTTCTCTCAACTTATGTGATGACTATCACCCTGACCTGATACTGATGGATATAAAGATGAAACGGATGAATGGAATAACTGCTACACGCATAATAAAAACAAAATACCCGGGAATAAAAATAATAATGGTCACAAATTTCCCATACCCCGATTTAACGAGAGAGTCCATCGCTGCCGGTGCTGAGAGACTTTTACCGAAAGAGGAATTGTTATCTCTGCCTCTATTGATAAGCGAATTATTCAAAAACACAGAAAATAATAAACACCAGTAATGTCATTTTTTTGAATTTCAACAATAAAATCAGGAGGATTTTATGTTTAGAAAAGTGCTTTTATTCAGTTGTTTTTTGCCGTTATTACTATTTGCCCAAACCTATAATAACGTGACTTTTTTTTCTGATATTCCTCTGGGAAACCAAGGGGTTTCTAACTCCACCTTTCTGGGAAATTTGGGTTACTTGTCAACAGGCTATCCCAGTTATATTTATGATTTTTCTGATCCGTTAACCCCGGAACTTAAATACACATTTCAGACTGATTATGCCGGTTATGATGCTGCCATTGATGGCGACAAATTATATACTGTGGGGTATGACGGAGTTGGAATTTTCGATATTTCTAACCCGGTTGAACCAGTACTCATCGGTACTTTTACTACAATAATCAACACTATTGGAGTTATTGAAGTAAAAGACAATTACGTCTATCTCGCCGGCTCTGTTGGTGGAAGTCCAACTGTAAATTCCGGTTTGTGGATTTATGATGTTTCTGTGCCATCGGCGCCCGTATTGATTAAATACATCTACATCATTGCTGCAAGAGATGTTGTTATAAATGAAAACTACGCTTATGTTGCTCACGTGGGATCAACTGGCGGGGGTGTAACAATTGTCGATATTTCTAATGAGGCCCAAGCATATATCATTAACGAATTTCCTATGGGCACAGCCTATCATCTTGAGATACTGAACGACAAAATGTTTGTCAGTTATTTTGATGGAATATTAATAGCAGATATCTCAACACCGGAATATCCTGAAACTATCACGGCATTTCAGACGACAACAAGCCACCTGAACGATTTTGCTGTTGACGATAAATACATTTATACGGCCAATGAAGCTGAAGGTTTGAAAATTTTCGAATATTCAAATAGTTTCGAAATAACACTTCAAGGCAGTTATCTGAATTTACCTTTTAAGGTTTACACTGTAAATTTATTTGAAGATAAAATGATAGTATATGAGATTGGTGATGTGACAACAAATAAAACCTGGATCTGGAATAATAAAATCTTACAGTTCGACCTTGTTGCTGCAACAAGAATATCCGTGGGAAGCGAGATTGGTTATATCGGGGAATCTGTTTTAGTGCCGATTGACCTCGAAATACCTGCAAACAAGTCGTTCTCAGCTTTTGAAATAACGATATCCGGCTTCCAGGATGATATTGATTTTACGGGACTTGAACTTGTCGGTACGCTGATGGGAAATCCGGCCTGGACAAGTGTGGTAAACGATACAGACTCTGCTCTCTACATTGCTTTTGCCGGATCCACATCAGTATCTACCGATGGAGTTCTGTGCAATCTGAATTTTGATATACCTCTTTCTGCGGTTCCGGGAAATGTTCCGCTGAATATTGATTATGCAATATGCGATAACGGCGCAACCCCAACCCTCACTTTTGATGGCTCAGTTGAAGTCAAACTGAGGTCACCTGAACTGATCTCACCACCTGACAACGATATCCTGAGGGTAGTTGATTTTGATCTGAATTGGAATTCCTCCACAGCCGCTGAATATTACAAAGTCCAAGTTGATAATGATTCTTTGTTCGGATCACCCGAATATGATAATATTGTGCCTGATACATCTTATTCCGTTGTTGATATTCTTAATGGTCATGATTACTGGTGGCGGGTTGCCGCCAAACGGGGAGAATATCTAAGCGGCTGGAGCACTGTCAGAAAATTTACTGTTGAATTAATTCCAACTTATGGTGAAGTTGATATAAACGGAACCATACAGGCTTATGATGCATCTCTGATCCTGAAATATCTGGTTCAGCTACTGAATCTCTCTCAGCAGCAAAAACTGAATGCGGATGTAACCTTGGATGGAACCGTCTCGGCTCTGGATGCAACTGTTATTTTGCAATATGTTGTGCATATTATCAATCAATTGCCATACACCCCTCCGGCTCCCGCAATCGGACAGATTGTATTTACAGATCAGTCAATCAGTCCAGGCGCTGAAATCGAAGTTCCGGTAAGATTAACCGGATTAAAAGAGCTTTATGCAGTCAGCGGCAGCCTGAACTTCGATCTGTCCTATCTGGAGTTCGTTTCAGCAAAGTGGGATGAAGGCAGCGGCATTGAATACTATGAAATAAACCTGAACGATGGCAGCCTCAAATTTGCCGGGGCAGCGCTTAATCCTATTAACTCCGATGAAATAAATCTCATCCTGACTTTTAGAGTAAAAGATGAATTACCGGGTGAAGCAACACAAATTTCATTTGAGAATTTCAGACTTAATGAAAACGAATTGATCCCAGAGGCAGGAAGGATAAATCTTGATGTTGTTTCATCGGTCAATAACAATCCAGAAATACCGGAAGTATTTTGCCTGCTGCAGAATTACCCGAATCCGTTCAATCCAACTACGAATATCAGATTTGGTACACCCGAAGGAGCGGATGTATCACTAATTATATATGATGTTTTGGGTAATAATGTTGCCGAAATTGTGAAAGGATACTATAACGCAGGTTATTATACAATTAGTTTTAACGCTTCAGAGTTATCAAGCGGTATATATTTCTGCGAGATGGTTGCTGGTGATTTCAGATCAGTCATGAAAATTATGCTAATGAAATAATAATAATTTCATCCATCGGGGCTGTCCGCCAGGGCAGCCCCGATAAAAAAATGCAAATCATCAAAAAGCAAATCCACTCCGGCTCTGAAAACAATGGATCAGATCAAGCAGCCGGATTCCCCTCCTGAATTAATTAATGCCTAAAACACAGCAATCAAAAAGACCTTCAGCAGCGGTTAACATATTGCCTCTTTTTCACATCGCTTGAAATTAGTTATCTTTGTAGTTTAAAGTTTGTCTTTTAATTATCTTACCGGAATACCCTACCCCGACTGGTGCAGAATAATCGATGAGGCGAAGTATCAGTAATTATATATTTATCCGTATGAAGACGGATTTGATTTATCAGGAAAAACAATGAAAACATTCGAAGAATTGGGTATTGAAACAGATATCCTCAGGGCGATCAGTGAATTAGGCTTCGTTGAGCCAATGCCTGTACAGGCAGAAACAATTCCACACCTCCTGAAAGAAAAAAGCCCCGATTTGATGGCGCTCGCCCAAACGGGAACCGGTAAAACCGCAGCATTTGGAATACCTCTTATCCAAAAGACAGATCTGAAAAAGAAAAAAATCCAGCACGTTATTCTCAGCCCCACAAGAGAATTGTGTCTCCAGATCAGCGATGACCTGTCAGAATACGCCAAGTATCTTCCCAAAATAAAGATTGCAGCAGTCTTTGGAGGAGCAAGTATTGACAGGCAAATTGAAAAAATAAAAGGATGCGTGCAGATTATCTCCGCAACACCGGGTCGTCTTCTTGATCTGATTAAAAGGGGCATTGTTGATCTTTCTCATATTCAAACCGTTGTACTCGATGAAGCAGATGAGATGTTGAATATGGGTTTTAAGGATGAGCTTGACGCAATACTTGAGACAACCCCGGACACAAAAAACACTTTGCTTTTTTCGGCATCAATGCCCGACGGTATAATTGCAATTGCCCGCAAACATATGACTGATCCAATTGAGATCACTATCGGCAAAAGAAATGCAGGCGCAGAGAATGTTGACCATGTAAGTTACATGGTTCATGCCCGCGATCGCTATCTTGCTCTTAAAAGGATTGTAGATTTTTATCCTCAGATTTACGGAATCGTATTCTGCCGCACAAGGCAGGAGACTCAGGAAGTTTCCGACATGCTGATCAAAGACGGTTATAATGCTGATGCACTGCATGGTGATCTCTCGCAGGTACAGAGAAACCATATAATGAACAAATTCCGGATAAAACACTTGCAGCTGCTTGTGGCAACTGATGTTGCGGCAAGAGGACTCGATGTCGAAAATCTCTCGCATATTATTAATTATAATATACCTGAAGAACTTGAAGTTTACACTCATAGAAGCGGAAGGACCGGCAGAGCTGGAAGAAAAGGAACCTCCATAGTAATTGCCAATATGAAAGAGAAAGGCAAAATACATCAGATAGAAAAAATGATCGGCAAGACATTTTCTTTTGAGAAGGTTCCCGAAGGTATTGAAATATGTAAAAGGCAGTTAATACACCTGATTGACCGTGTTGAGAAAGTTGAAGTTGATTACACTCAGATTGATCCTCTCCTACCCGATATTTTCAGAAAACTTGAGTGGCTAGACCGCGAAGAACTAATCAAAAAGTTTGTTTCCGTAGAGTTTAACCGTTTTCTTGCATATTACAAAGGGCTTGTTGACCTGGAATCTCCTCTTGAAAGGGCTGGTTCCAAGCGCAGTGGTGCTTCTTCAGGTGAATTTACAAGGATGTTTATCAACCTCGGTTCAATGGATGACGTGAAGCCCGGGACGCTGATGGAGCTTATTGCTAAATATACGGGCAAGAAAGATATTGAGATCGGTGCGATAGATATTATGACAAAATTCTCATTTATTGAAGTCGATCCGAATTTTGCCGAGATAATAATCAAATCGATGGCAGGAAAATCGTTCAAAAAACGCCGCCTCGATATCGAAGTCGCTTTACCCAAAAGTCCAGGGGAGAGACGCGAGGGCGGTTTCAGATCAGAAAGAAAAAAAAGTGGTTTTCGTGATAGACCCGCAAAAAAAGGCTTCAGAAAAGGAAACGACCGGGACAGGGGATTTTCTTTTGATTCAGGGAATAGAAAGAGAAAGAAGCCGGGAAGATAATTCGTTAGTGAAGCTGGTTTGATAATTTAAAAACCTGAATTTCGTATTTTCTACTTCGAGATTCAGGTTTTTGTTCATTCTTCCTTTTTGATTGGCTGGTTCCTATATAAGCCGCTTGCAGATGACGGGAACATTGATGGTCAAATAAAATATAAGATTTCTGTAGCTTTCAGAAAATTTTTACTATTAATATCTATGACTAAAAAAGAAAAAATAGCAATTATAACTTTAGGTTGTTCAAAAAACACTGTCGATTCCGAACGCCTGATGAATCAGATCAGGGCGAATAACCTCAGATTAATCGATGATCCCGAAAAGGCAGACACAGTAATAATAAACACCTGCGGTTTTATTGATGCCGCCAAAGAAGAATCTATCGACACAATCCTCAATGCCGTTGAACTCAAAAAATCTGACACCATCAAAAAAGTACTTGTTGCGGGATGTCTTTCTGAAAGGTATAAAAGTGACCTTCTGAAAGAAATTCCTGAAGTTGATGAATACTTTGGGGTTGAAGATTATGGAAATATCCTTAAAAACCTGGGTGGTGAACTCAAATATGAACTGCTGGGTGAAAGACTTGTTACCACCCCAAAACATTTTGCATATTTCAAAATTTCAGAGGGCTGCGACAATCCCTGCTCTTTTTGTGCTATCCCTATCATGCGGGGTCTTCACAAATCCACTCCTCAGGAAAAACTAATTGCCGAAGCCGAATCTCTGGCCTCCAAAGGCGTCAAAGAATTGATCGTGATCGGGCAGGACACAACCGATTATGGTAAAGACCTGTACGGCAAGCGTTCACTTTCGGATCTTCTCAATAAAATAAGTGAAGTTAATGGAATAGAGTGGATTCGTCTTCTATATGCGTATCCATCCCACTTTCCCGATGATCTTATTGAGGTTTTGGCAGATAATCCCAAAGTGCTGAAGTATCTGGATATGCCTTTGCAGCATATTTCAGACAAAGTATTAAAGTCGATGAGACGCGGAATAACAGCCAACAGAACTAAAGAACTCATTTATAAAATAAAAGAGAGAGTCCCGGGAATTACATTGAGAACAACGTTTATTTCGGGTTATCCGGCCGAAGGCGAGAAAGAATTCCGAGAACTTATGGATTTTGTCAGAGATGTCCGATTCGACAGAGTTGGGGTTTTTAATTATTCTGTAGAAGAAAAAACGCCGTCATTTATACTCGGAGACCCGGTTTCCGAAGAAGAAAAAGAAAGCAGAAAATCCGAATTGATGGAATTGCAGAAGGATATATCGACTGAGATCAATTCAGAATTCCTCGGTAAAAAATTGAGAGTTTTGATTGACGACATAGAAAACGATATGTTTGTTGGAAGGTCCTACCGTGATGCTCCTGAGGTCGATGGGGACGTGATTATTCAGCCGGGTAAAAAATTATTAAAAATTGGGCAATTTTATGATGTTGAAATTGTTGATTTTAATGAGTATGATTTGATTGGTAAATTTTGAAAAGGCGCGCGATGAAAAATTTCCTGATTATACTATTAATTTCCGTCTCTGCGATATCCGGGCAGGTAGAACAGTCGGCAGGCAAAAACCTGAATTCTTCCGCCCCCGATTTTTTTATCGATTTCGCCAGTTATCGATCGAGTCAACCGGAAAAAACACGGTTTGATGTTTTTATTCGTATGCCTTATTCTTCCGTGCAATTTATTAAGTCCGGCGATATTTATACAGGTGGTTATTCAATATTCCTTACTTTTTTTGATGAGGATAAAGAAAACGTTGTTTTTGAAAGAATCTGGACCGAAAAAGTTAGTGTGAATGAATTTATCCAAACCGCTTCTTCCACAAGTTTTAACCTGAGTTACCGGTCCACCGATCTTGTGCCTGATACGTATATTCTGCAAATTATGGTCGAGGATAACAATTCCAGTAAAAGTGTTAAGTTCGATTTTCCTGTTGAGGTTGAGGAATATGACAAACCCCTTGCGATGAGCGATTTTATCCTGATCGAAAAGAGGATTCCGGATGAAAAAGGTGAAAGAATCATACCAAAGGTAAGTGATGTGATTACTTCTGATGAAAAATCGCTTGATCTGTTTTTTGAGATATATTCATCAGAACCGGCAACCGCATTTCTGAGATATACGGTTGAAAATATAAAAAGCGGTGAAAAAGCAACAAAATTTGAGGCGGTCACGCTCAAAGCGGGAGACAATAAGCATAATTATTTATTCGAAGGGATGACATTCGGACTCGGCAAATACACTATGATAGTGGAATTAGAGAGCGAAGAGAATAAAAAAGTTGATTCCAAAATGCGCTCTTTCAACGCGCTGATACCAGGATTCCCCACATCAATTAATGATCTTGATAAAGCAATAGAACAGATGGTCTATATCGCCTCAAGTCAGGATGTTGACAGCCTGATGGAACTTGAAAATTATGAACTCAAACTCGAAAAATTCAAGGAATACTGGAAGAAAAAAGATCCATCACCCAATACTGAAAACAATGAGGTGCTGAGAGAATACTACAGACGGGTTGCCTATGCAAATCAGAATTTCAAGAGTTATTACGAAGGCTGGAAAACTGATATGGGGATGATATATATTACTCTCGGTGCTCCCAGTCAGGTGGACAGACACCCCTTCGAATATGATTCAAAACCCTATGAAATCTGGGATTATTACGATCTCAACAGACGTTTTATTTTCTTGGATCAGACCGGATTCGGGGATTACAGGCTTCTGAATCCCGTCTATGGAGATTGGTACAGATACAGATATTAATATATGATCCTCACAATAACAGTCAATCCATTACTCGAACGCAGAGTTTATTATAAAGAAATTATCTCCGGAACTGTGAACCGGTCAATCGGAGAGGAGTTTACAGCAGGCGGGAAGGGCATAAATGTCTCCCGGCAGTTAAACATTCTCGGAGAAAAAAACCTCGCAATTACTTTTCTTGGGGGTGAGAACGGGAAAATATTCAGGCATACTCTTTCAAATGAAAGGATTGATTTTATTCCTGTAAGTTCACGACAGGATACACGTCTTGGATTCCTCGCAATTGATATGTCCCGCAATTATATTACGTCATTTTTTACACCAAATCCCGATTATTCCGAACAAGAATGTAATGAGTTTATAAGCAAAGCTGAGAAAGCTATTGCAAATTCTTCAATCATCGTCCTCTCAGGAAGTTCTGTAAATGAATTCACTGACAAGATTTTTTACAGGCTTATAGAGATTGCTAAAAAGGATGATAAAATCGTTATGCTGGATACCTATGGAAATCACCTTCAAAAGTGTCTGGAATTAGGACCTTTTGCGATTCATAACAACCTTGATGAGATAAGAAAAAGTCTTAATATAGAACTATCATCTGAAGCGGAAATCAGAGAATTGATGCACAATTTATATTCAAAAGGCATAAGGATGTGTTTCCTGACTAATGGAGAAGGAATATTTTACTCCTCAAAATTCGATTTTCATTATAAAGTTACTCCTCCAATAGTTAAGCCGGTTGACGCAACCGGCAGCGGCGATGCATTTGTTGCGAGATTAGTTTACGGTCTCAGCAAAAATGAAGTTTATGATGAAATCATCAGATCGGCGACGGCTTTTGGAGCTGCAAATGCAATCACACAGAAAACCTGTTCTGTCGATCCATCTGCCGCTGAGCAATTTGCCAAATTAGCAGCAATTGAACCGATCGGAAAAAAGATGAAATTAATAGATGATTCTCCGACGATTTAATATCCTGCTACTGATATTATTCCTTTCCAAGACGCTTTTTTCGCAGAACAATATAACCCTCGATTTTAAAGGCAGCGACCGGATTTCTGCCATTGAATTAGAGAAAGCTACGCCTGAACTTAAAAACATCTTATTTAATCTTTCAGAAAAAGACAGCCTGAGTAAGAAAATATCCCATTTATTTGAATCCATAGGATATATCGGCGCCGGAGTAATTTCTATTAGTGATTCGCTGGCTCCTGATTCAATTGTTATACGAACTGTTCAATTAACTGAAGGGCTGGCGGCATTTTTCGAAAAAATTATTATTCATGATGTTTTGGAAGAAGATTCACTTCAATTTGAAAGGGCATTTGATTTTTTAATCGGGACACCGTATTCACCACATGATTTTGAAGCCGCATCTAACAGAATCATAGAAAGCCTGGAAAATGAGGGATTTCCTTTCGCTAAAGTTAAAATTTTATCTGTCAGGTTTAAACAGGATGAAACCGAAGAGAAATTCCTTGCTGAAATAAATCTTGCCATCGACAGATCGAACCTCAGCAGAATCGATGTTATTGAAGTCAAAGGAAATAGTAAAACGAAGGATTATGTGATAGCAAGAAATCTAAGGATTGACAAGGGAGAACTTTACTCGCAGGAACTTATTGATAAAGTTCCGGCACGACTTAACAGACTGAAGTATTTTGAACCAGTGCAGGCACCTTCCTATTACATTAATTCCAAAGGTGAAGGAGTACTTTCAATATCGGTAAAAGAAAAAGTAACAAATAGTTTTGATGGCATCGTTGGATATATTCCACCGGCGGCAAAGGAAGCGAAGGGATACTTTACCGGATATATTAGCATCTCCCTGCGTAACATAATCGGAACAGAAAGGAATGCCGCATTCCGATGGCAGCAGGAAAACAGATATTCTCAGGAACTTGAGATTAAATATCTCGAACCATGGTTGTTTGATTTTCCGGTCAATATCTCGGGAGGACTTGTTCAGCGGAAACAGGACACTACTTACATTCAGAGAAAATACGAACTTTTTATTGATTATCTTGCGACAAACGAATTATCAGGCGGAATATCATTCTCATCAGAATCCACTATCCCTTTTGAATCTCAGTATGCAGGTTTTTCGGTTTATAATTCCACAATGAATTCAACAGGATTAAGTTTCAAATACGATGGAACAGATGATTTTTATGCCCCTACCGAGGGTATTGTACTCCGAAACAATTACAAGTATTCATTAAAAAGGATATTTGGTCCAGAAAAATACCTGACTTCCAATATTCAAAGAAAACTGAATTATCAGCGACTCGAATTTGATCTCGAAATGTATTACCAGATTTTTATCAGACAGATAGCTGCATTCAGAATTTTTGCCCGGGAATTGCGTGGTTCAGCCTTTGAAATCAGCGATCTTTATTATCTTGGAGGTACGCGTTCTCTTAGAGGATATAGAGAAAGACAATTCTCAGGTAACCGGATAATATGGAATAATCTGGAATATCGTTATCTTTTATCACGCAGGTCGTACGGATTTATATTCATGGACATGGGTTATTATCTTAGAAATGAGGAAAAGGAGAGAAATATTTCAGGTAGTTCCGGCTTTAAAACCGGCTATGGTTTCGGATTAAATCTTGAAACAGGGCTCGGAGTGCTTACCGTAAGTTATGCCCTTGGTAAAGGTGATTCTTTCAGTGACGGAAAAATACACTTCGGGATAATAAATGAGTTTTAAGAATCTTAAAAACTACATTTTTCTTGCCAGACCAGTAAATCTTTTCATCACTCCCATAGCGGTAATACTTGGGGGAGTGATATCCGGCGGTGAATGGTTATCTTATGGAATTCTGATTGCGGCTCTCTCTGCAGCTTTGACAGCAGCCGGAGGGAATGTGATAAATGATCTCTTTGATATTCAGATCGATAAGATAAACCGCCCGGAAAGACCTCTCGCCTCATCTGCTATTTCAATCCGTTCTGCCTGGATTTATTATGGGATTCTCGTGTTAATTTCAATTTCTCTCTCGGCTTTAATTAACACAATAAGTCTGATGATCGTCCTGTTTTCCTCTATAATGATCTTTAATTATTCATGGTGGATCAAGAAAATTCCGCTGCTGGGAAATTTTGTGGTTGCCTTTTTTACCGGTTTCGCCCTACTTTTCGGAGGTGCCTCTGTAAATAATATTTTCGGGGCATTTATTCCCGCAGCTTTTGCTTTTTATGTGAATTTTGTACGCGAATTGGTTAAAGATTGGGAAGATATTGAAGGCGACATTAAAAACGGTATTATTACTTTTCCCTCAAGAGCAGGCAAAAACACAACATGTTCTGTAGTAAGGATTTCTCTTGCTGCACTCATATTCCTAACCTGGATACCATTCTGGCTGGACATATATAAAATTGGGTATTTTATTGTCGTGACCCTTTTTGTTGATACACTTTTTGTTTATTTAATAAAAGACATCCGGCCTGAAAGCGATAAAATTCATTTAAGAAGAGCCGGAAATATTCTTAAATTGAGCATGATAGTCGGAATTATTGCCATTTTTCTTGGCATATAATTTTCTCGGTTTTCAATATTTTACACGTTGATTTCATAGAATTGCAGATTATCACGATTTTTACAAACACTGCACAATATGATCTTGAATAAATTGATATCTGGTTCAACACGATCAGCGCGGATAAATAAATATTTTCTGAACCCGGAGCATGGAATATTCTAATGAATTTGGAGATTTCAGATAACGATCGAAAAGAAATTGATCTTTCATTCCTGAGTGAAGAGACAATAATTCTTGCGGGCACTGATGAAGCCGGGCGTGGTCCTCTTGCTGGTCCTGTTGTTGCGGCTGCTGTAATTTTTGATAATTCGACCCTGATAAAAGGCGTCAGAGATTCTAAAAAACTGAACGCTAAAAGGCGAGGACAACTTTACGCTGAAATTACCGCCCAAGCCAGATGCTGGGGGGTGGGAATCTCAGATATCGAAACTATCCGAAAAATCAATATTTTAAACGCATCTCTCCAGGCAATGCGGACAGCAGTAAATAAACTGAACATACAGCCTGATATAATACTTGTTGATGGTAATCGTTCTCCCGGTTTTGGAAAAAAAGAGAGGCTTCTTGTCAGAGGAGATTTAATATCTTTCTCGATTGCTGCTGCTTCAATAATTGCAAAAGTTTCAAGGGACAGGATAATGAGTGAATTATCAATAAAATTTCCGGAATATGGGTGGGATAGAAATATGGGCTATGCGACTAAGGAACATATTGCTGCAATCAAAAAATATGGGGCAACCCCTCATCACAGAATTTCGTTTCTTAAAAAAATTCTGAATCCCGATATTCAGACTGAACTATTTAATGAATTGATTAAATGAACAAAGGAAAGCTTGGCGAAGAGATTGCTATTCAATTGCTGAGGGACAAAGGTTATCGGATAATAGAAAGCAATTATCATTTTGGTCACGGTGAAATTGATATTATTGCCGAGGAAGAAGACACACTTGTTTTTATTGAGGTCAAATTAAAAACAAATCTGGATTTCGGAGAACCGGAGTATTCAGTTACAAAATCAAAACAGAAGCAGATCCGAAGAATTGCAGAGGCATATCTTTATGAAAAGGGCGTTGAGGATAAAAGATGCAGAATGGACGTGATTTCGATTCTTTATTCCTCTCCGGAAGATATTACGATCAAACATATTGAGAATGCATTTTGATTTTATTTTACAATTTATTGCCGGATTCAGTATTATTGAATAATAATTAAATTTGTGTTGATGAATATACCAAAACTCATATATGGCTCCCGGCTCAATTTCAAAGAATTGGTGCATAATTTTTTTGCAACCATCGCCGGACTATCTATTATAAGCTTAGAATTTTTTAGGCAGGTTTTTCTGCCTCCCTATGAAATTGCAGAAATAAGAAAGCATATGAATGAGTTGGGTATTAAGACATTTCCAATTGTCAGTATTACCGGATTAATTATCGGACTTGTTCTTGCAATGCAAAGCCAGCCTGTTTTTGTGCGTTTCGGGGCCTCTGATTTTCTTCCCGGGACCGTTGCTTTATCAGTTGTGCGAGAGCTGGGACCAGTAATTACAGCTTTGATTTTTGCAGGACGAGTAAGTTCCGGTATTGGCGCTGAACTTGGCTCGATGAGAGTCACAGAACAAATTGACGCAATGGAAGTCTCAGCAGTAAATCCGTTCAGGTATCTTATTGTTACCCGTGTCATTGCAACAACAATGATTCTCCCTGTGCTGACTATTTATGTGATTTTCCTGGCGGTTTTCGGCGGCTATATCGCTGTAATTATTACTGAGAATATGAGTTTCGCTTACTATAAAAATGCTGTAATATCGAGTATTCAATACGGTGACCTGATCCCGGGAATTGCAAAAACATTTATTTTTGGATTTATTGTGGGAATAGTGGGTTCATACAAGGGTTTTACCGCAGAAGGCGGAACTGAGGGGGTTGGCAAAGCATCCACTACATCTGTGGTTATAGCTTCGTTGCTGATACTCCTCGTTGATGTAGTTTTGGTCAAATTAACTCTGCTTGTATGGCCGACAACCTGATCACAATCGAAAACCTATCAAAGGGTTTCAATGGGAAAATGATTCTGAACAACCTGAATATGTCAGTTTTCAGGGGAGAGAATCTCGTTGTTTTTGGAAAAAGCGGTTCGGGTAAAAGCGTTCTTCTTAAGTGCATCATCGGATTAATGAAGCCGGACTCCGGGAAAATTTATGTGGGTGATCGGGAACTTGAAAAAATGAACTCTGATGAGCTGAATACTTTCAGGAAAAGAACAGGGTTCCTTTTTCAGGGCGCCGCGCTATATGATTCAATGTCCGTGCGGGAAAACCTGGCCTTTCCACTTATTAGAAACACTGAGATGAATAAACAGGAGAGAGATAAAAAAATTATAAATACTTTAGATCTCGTGTCTCTTGGTGAAGCTATTGACAAAATGCCTTCGGAACTTTCGGGTGGAATGCGTAAGCGGATAGGACTTGCAAGGGCAATCATTACCGACCCGGAAATAATGTTCTATGATGAACCGACAACGGGTCTTGATCCTATCACTTCCAAAGAAATCAGTGAGTTAATTATCGCTCTTCAACACAGATTGCACATGACTTCCATCGTCGTAACCCACGATCTGATTTGTGCAAAAATTATTTCTGACAGATCCATTTTCCTGAAAGATGGCGATATAATCTATAACGGTATCCTTGCCGACCTTGCCGGTTCGGACGATCCGTTCTTAAAAAATTTTTTCAGTGACGAACCCATAAAATCCGGGGACTGATATGTTTAAAAATCTTGAAGGTGCTCGTCTTGGTATTTTTATTTTCCTTGCGACAACCCTTATGGTGCTGGCGATATTCCTTATCGGGAATAAGGAATCGCTTTTTGTTTCCACAATTAATATTCAATCTGTGTTTAAAGATATTCAGGGATTAAAAACCGGGGCTCCGGTGAGATTGAGCGGACTTGATATCGGAAGTGTTACCGATATTGATCTTACACCGGATTCCGTTGGTTATGTTATTGTAAAAATGCGAATAGACGTAGCCGTAAGACATCTCATCAGACTCGACAGCGAGGCTTCTATCGAAACAGAAGGACTTGTCGGAAAAAAGATAATAGCAATTACTCCGGGATCCTCTTCAATGGATCTTGTAAGAGATGGAGGAACTGTAAACTCCAAACAGAATACAAGCATTAACGAGATAATTTCAGAAACACAAAGTGCTCTCGGTTATTTTAATCTTATATCGAAAGATTTTGCTGAGATATCAGCAAGAATTAATAAGGGTGAAGGAACACTTGGAAAATTCATTTCGGATGAAAAGCTGTACTACTCCGCTGTCGATCTCACCAGGTCTGCCGCAAAGAGTCTTGATAACATAACGATACGGCTTAATGAAATAACAGATTTCGTTCTTGCAACCGGTGGAAACGTGGAAAGTATTCTCAAAAATGTTGATGTAGCAGTTGTGGATATTCAGAGACTGATCAAAGACGTGGAAGCCGGAAAGGGTTTATTAGGCGCTGCTATTTATGATCAGCAAACCTATGATTCAATAAAAGTTCTTATCAATAATCTTGTTAAAACAACTACTTATGCGGTCAGCGGAGTTGAAGATTTTTCTGAAAATATGGAAGCGCTAAAACACAACTGGTTATTTAAAGGTTATTTTGAAAAGCGGGGTTATTGGGACCGTCAGGATTTTGAGAAAGATATTGATAAAAAAATCGAAGAGCTAAGAGACCAGACAAACCTTCTTGAAAAGAAATTAAGCGAATTGCAGGCGGCTGAATCAAAGAAGTAATATCACCCTTATAATAAGCAGGAGTTTCAATGAAATTATTTAAGAAAATAATATTTATTCTGTTCGCAATTTTCCTGGTGATTCAGTTTATACCAGTCAACCGGCAAAACCCTCAGGATCCAAATACTTTTAATGCTCCACCGGAAGTCAAAGCCATCTTCGAGAGAAGTTGTTTCGACTGTCACACTGCACAAACAGAATGGCCCTGGTATAGTTTTGTTGCACCTGTTTCCTGGTTAGTCGCAAGAGATGTTTCAGAAGGCAGAAATGAACTTCGACTTGATCTTTGGGGATCTTATTCAGAAGCTGACAAGAAAAGCATAATCCGGCATTGTATAAAAGAGATTGAAGAAGGCAAAATGCCAATGCCGATATATACTCTTATCCATACTGATGCAGATATTACTCCTGATCAGCTTGCACTCATTAAAAAATGGCATGTTTCACTTGGTAACGCTTCGGTATCCCCGGAAAACACTGATAACATCAGATCTGAATCCCGGCATAAGGAACATGAGAACGAAGAAAAACATTAATGTTTAACACAAGAATCACATCTCTCTTCGGCATAAAATATCCGATAATCCAGGCTGGAATGGTCTGGGTTTCAGGGTGGAAGCTTGCATCTGCCGTGTCTAATTGCGGAGGATTGGGTTTGATCGGAGCCGGTTCGATGAAACCGGATGTTCTTGATGAACATATTAAAAAGTGCAAAAATGCCACAGGTAAGCCCTTTGGGGTTAATCTTCCCCTTTTACGCAGTGATATTAATGATCTTATTGATGTAACCAATGCCAACAATGTTAAAATAGTTTTTACCTCTGCAGGGCACCCGGGAAAGCACATTGAGCGTTTCAAGGAAAATGATGCAACTGTGGTTCACGTTGTTCCCTCGCTGAAGTTTGCATTAAAGGCTGAGGATGTGGGCTGTGATGCCGTTGTTGGTGAAGGTTATGAAGCAGGCGGGCATAATGGTCTCGACGAAATCACAACAATGTCTCTAATACCGAGGCTTGTTGATTCCCTCAAAATTCCCGTTATTGCTGCCGGCGGCATTATTGATGGAAGAGGTGTTGTTGCCTCTATGGCTCTTGGGGCAGAGGGAGTGCAGATCGGAACGGGTTTTGCCACAACGATTGAATCATCTGCTCACATTAATTATAAGAACAGGGTTATCAGTGCTGAAGACAACTCAACGGTTGTTGTACTGAGGAATTATTCTCTCTCACGTACTCTCAAAAATAATTTTTCCCTTGCAGCTATAGAAGCAGAAGTAAAGGGTGCCGGGAAGGAGAATCTGAAGGAGATACTTGGAGAAAAACGTGAGCGCAAGGGCATTTTCGAGGGCGATGAATCGGAAGGTATGCTCGAAGCAGGTCAGGGTGCCGGTATGATAAAGGAAATAATGACTGTAAGAAAATATTTTAATTTATTAATCAGAGAGATAGACCAGACCAGGGGAAGAATTTGCCGAAGTTTTGAATAAACGATTGATAGGTCACTTTAAACTTCAAAAGAATCCCTCCATCATTATCAATTTCATTTACTTTTTACTTTATTCCCAATCCTTAGTATCATTAACCGAGCATCGTGTATCATGTGGCGTAAATTACCATTTTTGGGGGATAATTTTTATCTTTAATCACATAAGAATACTGCGGAATATCTCACGTAAAGGATGTCGAATAAAAAGCGCTGATAGATCAGCAATACACGTCGGAACTCCCATTTGAACTTCGCAATATAATTCCATGTTCTCCCTAAAATCTTAGGAATCCATAAATGGAATTATTTATTTCAATCATTATTTTACTTGTCACATTAGCAGGACTATGGAAAGGTGCAGATATTCTTGTCGATAGCGCCACAGCCATTGCTCAGCGGTTCGGTATAAGCGACCTGGTAATAGGCCTTACTGTGGTTGCAATAGCAACCTCCGCCCCGGAATTTGTGGTTACAATATCAGCTGCTCTTGCCGGCAAAGACGGAATATCTGTAGGCAATGTTGTGGGATCAAATATATTTAATCTTTATTTTATTCTTGGGCTGGTTGCTGTTCTGAGTGTAGTACCCACAAGCCGAAAACTTGTGTATCGTGATGGTTCAGTTCTTATAGGAACTACATTGCTTCTTTTACTCTTTTTGAGTGATCTTACCCTCGAACGATGGGAAGGGATAACAATGATCGGTATATTGATTTTTTATGTGACATACCTCATACTGGCTAAGGAATCCTCCGAAGAAATTGAAAGAATGCCTTTTACCCGATACACCTGGATGCTATTTTTCCTTGGAACTGGAATCGTAGTGACTTCAGGGCATTTTTTTGTAACTGCGGCTTCTGATATTGCAAGATTTTTTGGACTATCAGAATGGGCAATAGGCGTTACAATTGTTGCGGCGGGAACATCGGCTCCGGAAATGGCTGCCTCCATCGTTGCACTGGTAAAAAAACGCTATGGAATGTCGGCCGGAAATCTGGTGGGCAGCGATATTTTCAATCTGTTAGGGGTTCTTGGTCTTGCAGCATTGCTTAACCCGCTGAATATTACGTCCGAATCCTTCGGAAGTCTGGGGATACTTACTTTCGGAGTTTTTGTTGTTGTTGCTTTTATGCGCACAGGCTGGAAACTTTCCAAAACCGAAGGTGTAATTTTACTCGCTGTTGTTGCAGTGAGATGGTACTTCGATCTCAGCCGCTGATTTTTAACGATTCAATATAATTTACCGCCGCGGATATTTCATCCTCCGTATTGTAAAAATGCGGGGAAAACCGCAGCATACCCTCTCGGAGAGAACAATGAATATTATTTGCGTTAAGTTTACCAAATACAGTTTTTGCATCCGGTATCTTAAAAGTCACAATCCCCGATAAATGCTCATCAGATTGTTTTCCGGTCAGGACCTCAAATCCCTTTATCTCAAGAAGGTTTCGGAAATAATTTGTGTTTTTGAGGACGTCACGCTCAATATTCTTGATACCATAATCATTAAAAAGGTTTAGCGTTTCGTCCAGTGCAGCAATACCAATTACGTTAAGAGTTCCGTTAATAAGCCGTGCGGCACCTGTTTTCGGCACTGTTGAATAATTTAGCAGATCCCACATATTTTCAACAGCAAACCAACCCAGGTAAGCCGGATTCATCGTCTCAAGAAATTCCGGGTCAACATATATATAAGAAAGTCCCTGCAATCCCATAAGCCACTTCTGAGTCCCGCCGGCTAAAAAATGAGGTCTCACAGAAGAAATATCAAGTTCAATAACACCAGCTCCCTGAATCGCATCAATCGCAAATATGATACCTTTACTCCGGCAATAATCTGAAATTTTCTGAACATCTGTTCTGTACCCGGATAGGAACTGAACAAAACTGACCGATACAAGTTTTGTCTTTTCTGTAATGTTATTAATAATGTTTTCCGCTGACACAACACCATTTTCCGATTTGACAAAATCGACCGAAACACCCTTCTGCCTCAGATTAATAAAAGGATAGACATTTGCTGGAAATTCAATATCATTCAGAAGTATCCGATCTCTCTCCTGAAAGTTAATGCTGTTGGCAAGAATATTCATTGCGTTAGAAACATTATCAACCCATGCAAAATTATCCGGACTTGTGTTAAACAGGCGGCCAAGTTTTTTACGGGCAGAGCTGTCGGATTCGAGGAAGGTTTCATAATTCATAATCCGGGACTCGCTGCGTTCCATCAAATACTGGTGAAGACGTCCGGTAACTTTTTGGCTCAGGGGTCCGAGCGATGCATGATTGAGATAATTTATGCCGGAATTAATATGGGTAAACGTAGCCCTGATTTCTTCTTTTGTCATCATTCTGTCCTTTCAGTTTGCTGGATAAGAATTCCAGATACAATCATAAGTAATCCTATAACAGATGAGATCATCAGGCTTTCTTTAAGAATGGCAGAAATAAACAATAGCGAAATGAATGGTGAGAGATAAGCGAGCGTTGAGGTTTTGGCTTTGTTTTTACTGAGCTGGATTCCTTTCATCCAAAGAAAAAAGGTGATACCCATTTCGAAAAGACCGATATAAGCTGAACCTGTGAAAGCTTTAAATGAAAAAATAAAATCCTGGCCAAATGTGATGAAATATATCAGGGAAAAAGTCACACCCCAGAAAAATGCACCTGTAAGTTTGAGATGGTCCTCCTGCTTCAGAATCATATTTAGTGTCCAGTAAGCAGCCCAGCTCACGGAACTTCCGGTAGCCAGTAACACGCCCGAAATATTCGAGAAATTGAGATACGAAAAATCTCCTCTTGTTGCAATTACATTAACGCCTAGAAAGGCTATAATCAATCCGGATGTGATTTTCAGGCTGAGTTTTTGCTTAAGAAAAACAACTGAGAAAATTGAAATTGCAATAGGCCATGTATAATTGAGAGGCTGTGCTTCCTGTGCCGGAAGCAAAGAATAAGCTTTGAATAGAACAAGATAGTAAAGGAATGGATTGATAAATCCGAGTAAAATATTTTGGGGACTGAGAATTGCAGCTGAAAGCGATTTAATGCCCGTTTTGAAAATTGCAATAATCGAAAGTGCGAAAAAACTAACAGCAGATGAATATAATAATAAAAGATCGAATGGGATTTCTGAGAGAGTGATTTTAAATGCCGTGGCAACCGTTGACCAGAGCAGAACTGCAGATAAAGCATTCAGGAATGAGGAACGGGATTGAACTTTTGACAAAGCCCGGGAACTCAGAGATCAGCTCCAGAAATTCTCATTGTCGGAAAACAGGTCTAAATCTTTTTCATTAACAGAATTGAAAGATTCCTTCTGATCTTTTGGGGTTTTTCTCACAGTCGGTTTTTCTTTTGATCTATGATAAGTTTTTAATCCGATCTGCATTTTTTCGGAAACGATAATAACAGGCTGGAGATCAGCAGTTTGTTTTACGACCTCAGAGGAATTAACAATTGCATTAAAATCAAAAGCGGCTTCCTGAGCCTGCCCGTTTGGATTTCCAACTGACAACTGTCCTGAGATAATAACTTTATCCTCTGTTATAATGTTGGATGCAGAAATATCACCATCCACTAATGAGGATGCTTTGAGGTTAACCAATCCTTTGGTGCTGATATTTCCAAAAACTTTACCCTCAAGAATTAAAGAATTGGCGTAAATATCGCCGCAAACAGCAGCATTTCCCCCGAGATAAAGATCTCCGGAAACATAGAGATTTCCCTTGACCCTTCCTTTTAATATCAGTGAGTGGGGAGATTTAATATTACCAACTATAAAGGAATGTCTGGAAATGTAGGAATATATTTGATCGGAGAAGCTAAAATTAAATCTCTCGGACTTTTTATCCCTGTTGTCGCCCATCAATCAACCTTTCCAAAATATCACCCCGGACAATGTTATTGTCATTCCGGTAAAAATAAACAAGGGATGGCGGAGGCCGTTCCCTTGTCATTTAATCTAATAAAAATAAATATTGTAAAAGTTACTTGAAAATATTCAAAAATTTCTTAATACACTACATCAAAACTAAAGAATACTATTCATTAAAAAAAGTCAAAACTGTTTGAGCATTGCCGATATCCAATCCAATGGCATTCTCAGGATTGTCGGTTAGTTTTGACGAGCGCAGGCAGTATCCGCGGCTAACGGCAGTATGCGGATTTTCAACGACCTCAACATTCAGAAAATCACTGAATTCTGATTCGAATAACTCTACCAATTCGGGATAATATGAACCGCCTCCGGCAAGGAAAAGATTTGAAGTGTTAGCAAAATCATCATCCTGCCAGATATTCCTGATAGCAGGGGAAATAATATCATTATAATATTTCTCAATGGAGGATTTTCTCTGTGCAAGAATATCCTGCTTCCTGCGATTCACAACTAGGGAGCCTTTCTGAAAACTCACATCGAATTGGGTTTCATTTCTCAATCCAAGGTAATATTTTTTATTAAGTTCTTTCATTGCATCTTCGATCGCATAACGGATACCCTGAGCACTTATTACTGTTCTGTCAATAATACCATACTGATTAGTCAGGCACCCCTCAAAAGTTCCATAGCCTAAATTAACAACAAAGCAATTATCATCAATTTTACGATTATGCCGGACAGCAAAACTGGCTCCAACTATTTCAGGAATAACGTCAACACTTTCAATTTCAACTCTTAACTTACGTGTGGAGTTTTTTCCGATAGAAAAGGTATCGTACTCAATTTCATGAACACCCTGGAAAAACTCTGCCGCCAATTCTCTGTTCGCCAGATAGGTTGAATAGGGAAAACCAACTGTAAGAGTTATAGGGCTCTTCAGTTCATTACCAGCCAGGAGCAAACTTGCCAATCCAAGTACTTTGTAATCGACATCGTTTGGTGAACTGTTAACTATTTTATGAGGACTTGTACCTTCAATCATAGCCAGATCACCAACGATAAATCCGTTGCCATCGTACCTGATTTTTATTCCGTTGATCAGATTTGTAAAAATATTCTTTAATTCCTCGTTGTGTTTTTCTAACGCACTTGGAAAGATGAAGGATTTCATTTTTGTCTCCAGATTAAAATTATGTTACAAACATGCTCCGGAAAGCATAGAGTATGACATTATTAGAATTAACTATGTTAAATAAAATTATCATAATATTCTGTATAAATCAAGAAAACCCAAAGGAAATCTGGATTTTATACAATTATCATTTGCAAAAATACTCTAAAAAAACGATTACTGATCCTAAAAAAAGTCTGAGCGATAAATAATTTATCTGAGCCACCAATCTGAAATTAAATTATATTCCAAAGGATTGAAAATTTCTCCAATTTCCGGGACAACAACATTAACTGAAAGCCTTTTCGCTTCAGAAGTCACTCTTTTAACCGGGTCATCCCAGGAATGGAGTGCAAGTTTAAATTTGCCCCAGTGGACCGGCATAAATTTCACACTGCGGGTATCAATAGCCGCTTGTACTGTTTCTTCAGGCATCATATGAATATCGTGCCAGTCTTCATTATACTGCCCGCACTCAAGTGCGGCAAAATCGAAGGGACCATATCTTTTGCCGATTTCTTCGAAACCCGGGAAATAACCCGAATCACCGCCAAAATAAAATGAATGGGAATCTGATCTGACAACCCAGCCGCCCCACAAAGCACTAAAACGATCATTAAATTTTCTTCCGGAGAAATGTCTCGAAGGAACAAATACAAAACCCAGTCCTATCTCTACAGTTTCCTGCCACCAGGAGAATACACTTAACCTGGAATCCTCAATTCCCCATGCGAGCAAATGGGCTTCAACTCCCCGCGGGACGAAGAATCTTGCCCGTGTTTCCCGAAGTTTTAATATGGTCTGATAATCAAGATGGTCATAATGATCATGTGTCAGAAGAACAATATCGGGTTCAGGCATATCTTCAACCGAATAGTTGTTTTCATATGGAAATTGTTTCGGGCCCATGAATGAGAACAGACTCGCTCTCTTTGAGAACACGGGATCAATAAGTATGATCTTTCCATTCAGTCCTAAAAGGAGTGAGGAGTGACCAAACCAAACGAGAGAGGGTTTATCCTAGGCGGAAAGGATAAAATCTGCTGCTGCAAAGGATTGGGTTTTAAGCCCTGATTCCGGCTGCCCATACTTATTGCCTCGTAAAAATTTAATAAGAATCCTGAGCATTTTTAATGGCGACATTTCCATAAAAGTCGGGACAGGGTTTTGAAACCTTTGTTTTAATGGGATATTATCAGGATTTCCTGTCTGAGGAAATAACCTGAAAAATATTGATGAGGCTTTCTGCTTTTTACCTTCGAATTGTATTTGAACAGCAACTGATATGTTTTTCTTCACTATTTCCCTGCAATTTTGAAAAGATGAGAGGATTCGAATATTTTGGCTTTTTCAACGAAACCGGTTTTGAAGATATTTACCATTGAAAGTGCAACAACCTCCGCAGGAATTGGTTTGTACTTTTTTAATCCGGGCAGCATGGTAATGAGTTTGCCGATTTCAATCCCGGCTTTCTCCAAAATCCTTTTCTCTTTCCGTTTGCCGTCAAGAATGCCCGGACGAATAATTGCGGTTTTAGAAAAAGGCAGAACCTCGATGTCGGCATCAAGTTTCCCTTTCATGCTGAGATAGAAATTTGATGAGTTTTCAGAAGCGCCCATTGAGGAAACCAGGACCAGGAAGGGCACCCCATTTTTTGCTGCGGCATTGGCAAAAGAATACTGATATGTATAATCTATCTTAAACTGATTTACCTTGCCACCTGCCTTTTTAATAGTTGTCCCGAATGCCGAAAACACAACATCCCCTTTCACTTTCTTCGACCACAATTCAGGCTTGTCAAAATCTATTAGATATTCAGTTACTTTATCAGAATAAAATCCTGCTGTTCTTCTGCTGAACAATAAGATTTTTTCAAAATCCGGATCGGCAATCAGGATTTTTAACAATTCCGAGCCAACAAGACCCGTGCTGCCAAGTAATATTGCGGTTTTCAATTTTCACCTAAAATTATTTGAACTCGCAATGTTATATAAAGAACATTGCGAAAAATATTATATCTTTCCTGATGAATATATCGAGTAAGCAACTATGTTTTCCCGGAAAAATTTACGGCTATTTCACCTCTGAGATGACCTGTTAAATGCCAGATCTGGGTTAGGCTGCTATTTAATTTATTCTGCAATCCCGGAAATTAATTAACATGATTCGAACACGTAACAAATTGATAACTCTTCCGGTCGCCATTCTTTGATTCATGATAAACGAAACTGATTAAAATTTTTCATGAATGATGATAATAATTTTTTCAGGATTCACTATTAAAAATAGAATAGACGGAATTAATACTCTATTCTGTGAGACATCAATACATTATACCTATATTAAGTGTAATGTAAAGATGAGCAAGATTTGATCTGAAAGAATTCTGAAGATTTTCAACACCCTTATCAAAAAGGTGAGCATAAGAATACCTGATATTAAGACCAAGCAGATTACTTTTACTAAGTCCAAAATCAGCACCAAATCCTATATATCCGCCCAAAGCGTATTTTATTTTTGCCTGCCCGAAAGCATTAAAAAATTCTTTCTCGTAGGGGGTGGTCATAATAAAATTTGGGCCGACTGCCAGACATAAATATGGTCTGAGATTATCGGTCACCGACTTACGGAATAGCCTGTACTGAATTCCAAAATTAAGAGGCAGCAGAAAAACTCTGTTCACTTTTCCAAATACGTAAGTCTGCCCGAAATAATCGATATATTCGACTTCTTTATCATCCTTGGATTCAGAAAAAGAGAAATCAACGAAGCCCTTAAAATCCTCACTAAAACTTTTCCTCAGAAAGGTGCCGAGTCCAAATCCTCCTTCACCGAACATCAGATCAACACCCCATGAGTTTGAAGGGAATATTTCTGATGGCTGTTCAGGTGCCAGTTCGCCTATTTTCTGCCCTGAAACAATAGTACTCAGAAAAAGTATAGGGATAACAAGAAAATTTTTCATTTTATTCATAGTTTAGTAAGTTTTTATACTCAAATTAATTAATCTGTATTAATTATCAAGATAAAAATAAAGGTATCTTTACGAACTCTGTCTCATCACCTGATTATTGGGATAAATTATATGAAGAGAACAAAGATCGATGGAATTTAAACAGTCCAAATCCGGTTTTTGTTCGATTTCTTGAATCTAAAAAATTTCCGGCAGGAATTAACGTTTTAGTGCTTGGCGCAGGCAAGGGCTTTGATGCAATTTATGCCGCCAAGACCGGATACATGGTCACTGCACTTGATTTTTCAGCAGAAGCAATAAATTCGGCTCGATTACTCTCGGCTAAGGAAGGAGTCAATATCGAATTTTCAGGAGATGACTTTCTTCTTGATCCGCCATCACATCACAGAAAATACGATTTGATTTATGAATATGTGACTTTTTGCTCACTGGATCCGGCTAACCTGGAACGTGCAATCAAAATTATCCCGGGATTTCTGAAGCCTGGCGGCAGACTGGTCTCAGTGCTTTTTCCGGTTGATGGAAGAGAGGGCGGACCGCCATTTGCAATTGATCTTTCCACTTTTTACAGTATTGCAAAAAACACCATGAAACTTGTGTATTTTTCTCGTAATATTGAATCAGTGAAACCGCGTAAAGGGCGAGAAGTTCTTCTTGAATTAGTGAGGAAAAAATGAAAAATATCGAGATTAAAGTAAGGCTTGGAGCAGGAATTGATATTTCAGAAAAAATCCGGAAATCCGGGGCAGTTTTTTTTGGCCTTCTCAATCAGGAAGATATTTACTATAAGTATGATGCCGGGCTGCTTAAACTACGAATTTATGGTGAAAACGCTGAGTTGATTTTCTATGAAAGGGATGAAACAGCTTCAAAAAGAGAGAGTGAATATAATATTCTCAAATTGGAGCCTGTTTCACGCTACTTTTTAGAAAGAATTTTTGAAACAGAAGCTGTGGTAAATAAAACGCGTGAACTCTGGATTTACAAGAACACAAGAATCCATCTTGATAAAGTCGAGAAGCTTGGTGATTTTCTTGAACTTGAGACTGTAACAGGGGATGAAGAGCCCCAATTCTATGAGAAACAATTTAAAGAGGTTTACGATCTTCTGAGACTTCGTGATTTTGAGGAATTAAGACTCTCATATAGAGATCTGATCATTTCTACGGGGGAGATAGCTAAATGATCCTCGCGAGGGAAGGACAGAGTAAAACCTCAATTGATCTATGGAGCAAACCCTTATGGGAGACTGCCCGTCCTGATGAGATTCTTTTTATTGTTCCAACCCGCAGAAAAATGCGGTCGCTCAAAAGAGAGATCATCGCGACTCTGCGCCCGGGAGATTTTCCGAATATAGAAATCGAGACAATCGAAACAATTTCGACCGGTTTACTTAAAAGACACACTTCCTTCAGGAATCTGAGTGATGGTGTTTCTTATTTTTTAATTGAACAGGGCCTTAAAACTCTCAAACTACGAACATTTTCAGGGTTTCGTGAATTTTATCCTTCGGGAACACTGGAAAAGATCCGAAGAATTTTTTACGAACTGAAAAGAAATGAAATAAGTCCCGCTGATCTTTCAAAAGAGGCGGAAAGTATCCGGCATGAGTCACTGAAAAATAAATTTTCTGATTACCAGGCGTTATATAATGACTATTTAATAAGAACGCGGAGTGTGGGCAATTATGAAATCGGCGATGTTTATCACAGACTGATCAATATACCTGATGATTCTTTTCATTCAATATTCAGGCAGTCTTATGCGAATGTGCGGTATATAATGATAATCGGTTTCGATGAATTTTCTTCGCCCGAGACCGTAATTATTCAGAAAATGTCCCTCGTTCCCAACGTTGAACTTTCATTAAATTTCGATTATTTCAGCAATAATCACACTCTTTTTTCTCATCTTAACGATTGTTACCAGAGACTGAACAGGGCTGGTTTCGAGAAGATTTCGGAAAGTGTGCCACATACTCTCAGAACTTTCAACTCATTCCTAAAAGAATCATTATTTAATTCAGGATCCGGAATAAAGAACAAATCATTTGCCGATAAAATATTTATTCTAAAACAAAACGATCGTTACTCGGAGGTCAGCACTATTTGCGGAAAAATAAAACTAATGCTGGCTGCCGGTCGAGTAAATCCAGATGAAATTTGTGTTGTATTTAATAATATCGGGAAATATTCGCCTCTGATAAGAGAATTATTCGATGAATATGGAATACCCTTTAATCTTACAGACCGGCAGTCGGTTGAGACATGTCCTCCCGTAAAAGCAATTCTCAATGCCCTTGAAATGTTCAACGATAATTTTTACTATAAATCAGTAATGCGATTTCTGCATCATGGATTGATCAACAGTGAGAATATTGACCGGCGGAATCTGATTCTGACTGCAAAGGAATTAAGAATTACTGCTGGTGCGGATATCTGGACGAGGAAAATTCGGGAAGCGATCGCAGCGGTCAAAGAAGATCCCGCTTATGCCCCCGAGGATCGGGAGAGAAAGGAAAAACGATTAAAGAAAGCACTGCGGGATGTAAATTATTTAGCGAATCTTACGGATGTATTTAATGGCAGCCTTTCACCGCTGGAATTCAAAGAGGCTATCCACGGACTTATAAAAAACCTTGATCTGCACAAATCAGTATTTTCACATGACAGGCTGACAACTGAATTAAATATTCGGGGACTTTCAGCATTCCTCGATATTCTTGATGAAAGCCTCAGTCTTCTCGAATCAGAAGATAATACCGGAATAAAACACAATTTCAGTTTCTATCTCGATGTTATCAGGACAATCGCAAGAAGAACAAGACATAACGTAAAGGAAGAGCCGGGTTATGGGGTGTTAATCACTGCACCTGACGAGATTAGAGGACTCGAATTTGATCATTTATTTATCGGCGGACTCACCGATGGTGACTTTCCAGCAAGATATTCTCCGGAACTTTTTAGTCCCGAAACCCTCAAACGGAACGAAAGACGGCATCTTCAGGATCAAAGATATCATTTTTATCAGCTCCTCTCAAGCTGGAAAAAAAGCCTGCATCTTTCCAGACCCATTAATGACGGAAAGCGATCACTAACTGAGTCCGGGTTTCTTAAAGAGCTTCTGGAAATCTTTGAGATAACTGAATTCACACTTCCTGATCAAAATATTTTCACTGATAAGGATAAGCAGCTTTATCAATCTTCAAAGCAAACATTCGATCATAAAAATCCTGCCCTCCTTTCAGAGGAAAAAATTGTCTCGGCATTCCTTGACAGAAAAAATGGATTAAATGTGGTAAGTCCATTTACCGGTTATACCTTTCCGGAGCCCGGCTATAAAGAAGTAGAAAAGCAATTCAGTATAACAGCTCTGGAAATGTATTTAAATTGTCCTTTCAAGTATTTTATGCAGTATGTTCTGCGGGTAGAGACTCCGGAGGATCCGAAAGAGGAATTTGAACCGAAAGAATACGGCGACCTGCTTCATGAAATTCTATTCAGATTATCAGAAAAGTTGAGGGCAGAATCTATCATTTTAGGCGGATGCAGTGAGGATGTCTTTAAAAAAGCAATCGATTACATTTTTGCGATTGCTTATGAAGTTGCAGATGAGAAAAAATTTGATCGTATCTTGAATTTCGGGGATTCGGAAAAAATATTCGGATATAAAGGCGAGCGGAAAAACTCCCTTTTATACAAATTTATTGAAACTGAGCGTAATGATTCAGAATTTATCCCATCTTATTTTGAGGTTGCCTTCGGACGATTGTCGCGCAACAGGACTGACACTCAACTTTATTCATCTGAACCAATCGAAATTGGTGGTGTGAAATTTAGAGGAAAAATAGACCGGATTGATTTGAAAAAAAGTAATGGTGGCTTCAGAATTGTTGATTATAAAACCGGATATATGAAAACACAGCGTGAAATAAATGAATTGAAATATATTCAGCTTCCTCTGTATGCTGCTGTTGCCGGCAAATTGCTTAAGGAAAAGAATGGCCTTGATGCAGAAGGCTCTTTTGGTTTCTATTCACTGAAATATAATGCAGAGGAATTTGGCTTTCATGCAAGGAATATCCCTGATTATAAGGGCGAATCGGGCGACTGGTATGAATACTTTTTCTCAAAAATATCAGGAGCAGTTGAAAACATTTCGGATGGGAAATTTCATCTGACAGGAATTAAAAACCCTGAAGGCACAATCTGTAAATACTGTGGGTACAAAACCGTATGTCGAATAAAAGAACTGGAAAATTAAAAATATAGGACAAATAATTATGAGACCTGGAAAGATTGTCTGTTTCGGAAGAAATTATGCTGAACATGCCAAGGAATTGGGGAACGAAATACCACCTTTCCCGCTGGTTTTTCTAAAGCCGTCAAGCTCGCTTATTAATTCAGGCAATGAGATAATTCACCCTGATTTTGGTGAAGAACTGCATCACGAAGTTGAACTTGTTCTTCTCATTGGGAAAGACATTAAAAATGTTTCACTCGAAGAAGCTGAGGATGCCATTATTGGGTATGCCGTTGGTCTGGATATGACTTTACGGGATGTCCAGGATAAATTAAAATCGAAGGGCGCTCCATGGACACTCGCCAAATGTTTTGACACGTCCGCTGTGGTTTCGGAATTCAGGATGAAAAAGGATTATAAACTTTCTCTGAATGAGACAATCGAATTAAAAGTGAATGGGAATATCCGACAATCTGCAAAACTTAGCCTTATGCTGCATAAGCCGGCACATTTGGTTCAGGGAATTGCCGAAAAAATGAAAATTGAAAAGGGCGATCTCCTTTTTACAGGGACACCTGCCGGAGTTGGCAGGGTGAAACGCGGTGATATTCTGGAGGCATCCATCGAAAACATCGGGGAAATTACAGTGAAAGTCGTCTGAAATTCACAAAAGAATTTTACTTTTCGCCCAGAAGCTGCCAATATTCATGTGCTTTCATTATATCCCCCTGGGAGAGGTAAATATCGACGAGTTTTGTGATTACCGGTTTATACGATTTATTAACAGCAACACCTTTTTTATACCATTCAATTGCTGATCTCGTATCCCCCCGGCCAAGAAAAATATCGCCAATCCCTGAGCATGCGGCAGCATGTGTGTTGTCTTGCCTGAGTACTGCCTGAAAAGCTTCATAAGCATCCTGGTGGTCTCCGAGTTCGTAAAACTCCCTGCCGATTTCATAATAAGCATCAGTGTACTCCGGATTCATCTGAATAGCTGTCTCAAGCGATTTGATAGCCCGCTGATGATAGGTTTTGTTCTTTGTTTCATAGGCTTTCTTTTGAAGAATCAGACCAATTCTAAAAAAAATGAATGGATCGCGAATATTTTGTTCGATGAGCATATTGTAGAATTTCAGAGAGTCCTCCAATGCTTCAATCTTAAAAAGGCAATCGGCAAGAAAACCAATGCAGTCAATATGCCCGGGGTTTATTTGATAAGCATTAAAGAAGTAATTTACTGCGGTTACATAATCACCATTATCATAGAGTGATAAACCATTCTCATACATTTTATCAAATGCATCTGACATAACCCCTCGGCCTGTTAATAAATATTTTAACACGATGACACAAAATGCCAGCAGCAAAAACAACTATAGTAAAATATAAAATTAAATTAAATAATTCCTGCTCAGACCAATAAAATCTCTTCCTCACGATATTTTTCTCTATGGTAAATAACGGCTTCTGAGAGAACCTGCGGACCATGTCTTATTACATCACACGCAGGGAGCCCGGTTTCGTTGGATATTCTTTCTTTTTCGGCGTCTGCGTCTTTGCCGGAATATTTTCTGCTGTTGATCGCAACTCCAATAACTTTAGCCGGATACATAAAGGAAGCAGCGATCTCATTAAATCTAATAATCTCTGTAAGCGGAGGTATTTTTATGTTTTCAAACCCCCTCACATAATCTCTGCCCATTTCATAGCACATTATCAGCGCCTGGGGCATTGAACCGTGAAGTAATCCTAAAGATACCGAAGAATATCTTGGGTGAGTGATGCTTGCCTGCCCTTCAATAATCATAATATCATGGTCCTGATTAAGCCTTACCAGCCTCTCCGCTGAACCGTTCAGGAAATCACCGACTACTGCATCAATCGGGATCCCTCCGTTCTCAATAAGGATGCCTGTTTGCCCTGTTGCTGCAAATTTCGCATCATATCCACTTCTTTTTAAGTCGTTGGCAATTTCCAGCGCAACAACCATCTTTCCGATTCCGCAGTCATTGCCAACAGTCAAAACCCGAAAACAATCCGGATTTATATTTTTTCTTGTTGTAACCTCTTTTTCAGAATTTTTTCTTATATCTGTTAAAGTTACGCCATTCTTCCGGGCTATTTCTCTTAATTCGTTGTTATCTGAAACAAAATCGTGAAGCCCGGATACAACATTTAATCCTCTGCGAACAGCTTCAAAAATTATCTCCATCATATTTTCAGGAATCTTTCCTCCGGCTGTTGCAACACCAATTACAAGTGTGTCTGCATCCGGAAAATCTTCAAACGACCCTATCACCGGAACATCTTCACCAGCCCCGAGTAATTCAGATGCCATTATCCCTGCATTCTTGCGATCGAAAACAGCCGCAACTTCTTCCCGTTTATAGATTATAAGGTTTCTTGCAGTTTTAGCAGGATGGGGATCAGAATACCCCTCTGTAAGCAGAATCATTTTCCTTTTCAACGGGATCCTCCCGTTTTTAATACCGGAAGAGAAGACGCTGCAGCAAGATGCTGAACTGTTCTGGCTGCCAGAGAAGTAATTCGCGAAAGCAAATCGTAATTCAAAGTCTCCGGAGTGTCGGTCAAACAGTGAAGATGAGTATAGCTTTTGGTTGTCACAAAATATGCCGTTGGAAGCCCAGCCCTGAAAAACGGCTCTGAATCTGCACCACCGCCAGCCCATGTGGAGGATACCATTATATTGTCGGACTCAGAATCGAGCTTACGGATAACAGACCAGAGACCATTGGATGTTTTTCCCCCGCCAATCTGCAGACTGTCACCGTGTCCGATGCAGTCCATATTAATCATTGCAACAACTGATGATGTGTCAACAGGCAGGTGCGCAGCAAAATAATCCGAGCCGAACAGCCCCGATTCCTCTGCCGTGAAAAGAACAAAAATAACAGACCGCTTAAGACTTTTATTCCCGGAAAGGATTTTGGCGGCTTCGAGCAGAGCGGCTGATCCCGATGCATTATCATTAGCGCCGGGGAAATAAATATCACCTTGTTTTCCAACATGATCGAGGTGCGCGCCTAAAATAATATATTGATTCTGAAGAATCGGGTCATTTCCTCTGATCATCCCAGCAATATTCTGCGAAAGTGCATCTGGAAAATACTCCGAATCCACATTTATCACAGCCCTGGATTGAAGTCCGACAGGAAAGGGTTTTTTGGTTGAATCAATGATAGTCTGTAATGTCTTGAGATCATATCCACATCCTTCTAAAAGATCATTCACGAGATCAATATCGGCGTGTATCTGAGGGAAATCGATTAACTGTTCGCCTTCGCCCGCCATTACGCTGCCAATTGTTTTCTGAGGATTTTTATCGTTCGGCAGTGAAACCATAATTATGCCAAGGGCTCCTTTCGTCATAGCCGTTTTGGATTTCTGCCTTGGGGTTCCGGGAGGGAATTTTATTCCTTCAATACTCCAGGCAGGATTATATTTGAAAATAATAACTATTTCCCCTTTTACATCAAGCCCGGAATAGTCATCGTATCCTGACTCTGGCATTGAAATCCCATAACCGGCAAATACAGTTTCTCCCTCCACTTTTCCGCGTCCGGTAAATCCGCGGCATACAAAACCATCACCAACATTATAACTTTTTACCTTGCCTGCTTGAGTTGTTATTAATAGCGATGCTGAATTAATTTTGTTCGATTCAAGATTAAATCTTTGAAAATATCCATCATCAAAAAGTGGCAAAAGTCCATAATCCTTCATTTTCCCCGCAGCAAATTCAGAAGCGATATTATATCCTTCCGAACCAGCCAGTCTCCCTGTCAATTCGGGAGAAGCAAGATATTCAACTGTTTGTTTTAAATTTTCCGGTGATGCCTCCAAACTATGATCCTGGGCAAAATGCACAGTAGCCGCCAGAAACAGTAAACAAAGAACATTTTTTTTCATTATTGGGTCGTATCCATAGTGTTTTTATAATATATTGAATTATACGAAATTATGAACTTCGATTATATGTTTAAAGTTAAAGGTATATAATTCTTACAGATCAGGTAAAAATTTAATGGACGAAAGCAAAACAAACCGGTTGATAAACGAAAAAAGTCAATATCTCTTACAACATGCCCATAATCCTGTGGACTGGTTTCCCTGGGGTATGGAGGCGTTTTCGCGCGCAAAAGAACTAGACCGCCCTGTTTTTCTTTCAATAGGTTATTCAACATGCCACTGGTGTCATGTTATGGAGAGGGAATCCTTTGAGGATATTGAAGTTGCAGAACTTATGAACAATTCCTTTATCTCCGTTAAGGTTGACAGAGAAGAGAGACCTGATATTGACCATGTTTATATGTCGGTTTGTCAGATTATGACCGGGCATGGCGGTTGGCCTCTGACAGTTATTTTGACCCCGGATAAAAAACCTTTTTTTTGTGGGACTTATTTTCCAAAGGAAAGTAAATATGGAAGGATCGGCCTCAAAAATTTGATTGCACAAATCAATGACGTCTGGAAAGAAAAGAGATCTGAAGTTTTCGAATCCGCCGATAAAATAATCGAATATCTTGAAGAGATTTCAAATACAAAAGCCGGCGAGTACCTTGATCCGGGTGTTCTTGATAATTTGTTTGATTCATTTGAACAAAGATTTGATGCAAAATTCGGTGGTTTCAGTCAATCTCCCAAGTTCCCTTCTCCGCAAAATTTCCTTTTTCTACTTAAATACTGGCGTGATAGCGGGAGACATCTGGCCCTTGAAATGACGGTGAAAACTTTAACTGAAATGAGGAAAGGAGGGATCTGGGATCATATTGGATTCGGATTTCATCGATACTCTACCGACAGACAATGGCTTTTACCCCATTTTGAAAAGATGCTGTATGACCAGGCTATGCTGCTTTCGGCTTATACTGAAACTTATTCTGCAACTCGTGGGGAGAGATGGAAACAGACAGCCTATGAGATATCGGGCTATCTGATTAGAGACATGTATTCTCCGGAAGGCGCTTTTTATTCAGCGGAGGATGCTGATAGTGAAGGTGCGGAAGGTAAGTTCTATATCTGGAGTGAACAGGAAATAGACTCCATATTAAACAAGGAAGATTCTGATCTTTTCAAACTTTTATTCAATATAAAGACCGAGGGGAATTTTCAGGAAGAAGCTACCGGTGCAGCAACCGCAGCAAATATTCCACACCTCATTAAGACAATTCAGGAATACTCTCTTGAATATGGGTTGGACGAATCCCGTATTAATGAAAAGACATCTGAAATATTTGCAAGATTATATGGAATTCGGAAAAGTCGCGTGGCGCCGTTGAAGGACACGAAGATACTGACTGACTGGAATGGAATGACTATTACAAGTTTTGCAAAAGCAGCCGCTGTATTCTCCGATAAAAATCTGAAACAGATCGCTGAAAAATCAGTGAAATTTATTCTGGAAAATATGGTAACTGCCGATGGCATGTTAATTCATACTGGTGTGATTAATGGAAATAGAATCCCTGCAGTGCTTGATGATTATACCTGGATGATCAGAGCTTTGATCTCTGTTTACGAATTGACATTTAACCCGGCTTACCTGGAAAAAGCTATCAGTCTTCAGAAAATGCAGGATACCGAATTCCTTGATTCAGAAAATGGCGGATACTTCCATGTTTCTTCACAGGGAGAGAAAATTCTGCTCAGAAAAAAAGAGATATACGATGGCGCTTATCCGTGCGGGAATTCTGTGGCGCTTATGAACCTCGTTTTTTTATGGAAAATTACAGGAGACATTAGTTACAGGGATGCTATCGAAAAACATGTTGCGTTTTTTTCAGAAGTGATCTCGAAATCACCTTCAGCATTTGTTTACTCTTTACTCGCGTTCAGTCATTATGTTGAAGACGGAAGCAATATAGTTATTGCCGGTGATTCAGTTGAAAGTTCAATGAAAATTCTATCCGAATTACATACAATTTATTCTCCGGGTGCCGTATTCACAGTACTTAACCCTGAAAATACTAAGGAATTAACAAAACTTATTCCGCATCTGGCTGATATAAAACTTCCTGAAAACAGCAGTAAGTTTTATTTTTGCCGGGACTTTGCATGCAGTCTTCCAACCGAAGATATCGAAATTGTTATTAAAGAACTTCGAAGGGAAAAATAACATATCCACTTGCTTATTCACTCCCGGACTATTCTATGAAGAAGAAAGAAAATAGATTGAATGAAAAAATTTGAGATTCCAGTAGCTTTTAAAAGTGACCTTATTACCCGGATAAAAGAGAGCCGAAAAGCCTCTGATCCGAGGAAAAAAGATTTTACCCCCTCAGTACTCAGCTTCGGTAAACTGAAAATACTTCTGCCCCGGCATTTTGGATTCTGTTATGGAGTTGAAAACGCTATTGAAATTGCTTACAAAGTACTTAATGAAAATCCTGAAAAAAAGATTTATCTCCTGAGCGAGATGATACACAATCCGGATGTCAACAGGGATCTGAAGGATAATGGAATCGAATTTATATTGGACACGTATGGCAATAATTATATTGCCTGGGAAAACCTTAAATCGGAGGACATTGTAATTCTTCCTGCATTCGGCACTTCGCCGGAGATAATTCAGAAACTCGCTGATATTGGAATAAGGACCGAGGGATACGATACAGTATGTCCCTTTGTTGTAAAAGTGTGGAACAGAACTCAGGAGATTGGGACAAAAGGTTATTCAGTTATCGTACACGGAAAACCTAAGCATGAAGAAACCAGATCAACTTTTTCAAGAGCAGCGTTATCGGGGCATGCATTAATGATTACCGATCTCGGGGAGGCAAAAATATTATCTGCCTTTATTATGGATAAGCTGTCCCCGGATGAATTTAAGGAATATTTTAAGGACAGGTATTCGGAGGGATTCGACCCGGCAATCCACCTTGAGAAGATTGGAATTGTGAATCAGACGACAATGATCGCAGGAGAAACTCAGGAAATTGCGGAATATCTTAAAAATGTGCTGATTGAAAAATATGGAAGCGAAAACCTGAAGGATCATTTTGCGGATACTCGAGATACCCTCTGTTACGCTACGAACGACAATCAGACTGCCGCAGTAAATCTTCTTGATTCCGGGGCTGATTTTGCGGTTGTTGCAGGGGGGTATAACAGTTCAAATACGATTGGTCTGATAAAGATACTGAAAAAAAGAATGCCCGTTTATTTTGTGAGGGATGCCGCTTCTATAATGCCGGATATGAGCATTAAACATTATGACCTTGAAGTCAAAGATGAGACCATTTCTAAATTATTTATGAAGCCGGGCAGAGAGTACAAGGTTATTGTTAATGGCGGGGCTTCTTGCCCGGACATCGTTCTCGAAGGAATTATCCGAAAACTTGCTGAATTAGCCGGCGAAAGTATTACTGATACTGACTAATTAAACACTCTTTCCCATCGTGAAAATTCTTCTTTCTCCTTGCGGCAAAAAAATAACCACAAAGCACACAAGGCAAAAACAAGCGAAACAAAGAAAAGATTGCTGCATTATCGCCTTGCAGATGCTACCGTTCAATTCCCGGAGTAGTAAAAGTACCGCATACCTGAAATTTAAAGGGAGCTCAATTCTTCAGTAGGTCTTTTATTCCACCAAGAGAAGCAAGAACGGATGTGGCTTCGTATGGCAGGTAAACGACCTTATTATCCTTTCCGGAGACCATAGCCTTGAGAGTGTCAATATATCGGACAGCAATCACGTAATTAACAGGATCGCCCTTTTCTCCTCTTACCGCATCAGCTATCAGCCTAATACCCTCTGCTTCTGCTGTTGCGACTTTAATCCTCGCTTCTGCTTCACCCTCGGCCTTCAGGATTGCTGCCTGTCTGATTCCCTGCGCAACGTTAATTTCAGATTCCTTCATCCCTTCAGCTTCAAGAATTTTGGAACGTTTATCACCCTCTGCTTTAAGAATTGCGGCGCGCCTATCCCGTTCGGCTCTCATCTGCTTCTCCATCGCCTCCTGAATATCACGTGGGGGAGTGATGTCCTGAAGTTCAACACGGTTAACCTTAACACCCCATTTCTCTGAAGCATCGTCAAGGATTGCACGAAGTTTACTGTTTATTGTGTCTCTGGATACAAGACATTCGTCCAGATCGAGTTCGCCGATAACATTCCTGAGTGTGGTTTGTGTAAGCTTCTCAATGGCATCCGGCAAATTTGCGATTTCATATATTGCTTTTACCGGGTCAACTATCTGGAAATATAGAAGTGCATCAATTCTTATTGAAACGTTGTCCTTGGTGATTACATTCTGACTTGGAAAATCGTAAACCTGTTCGCGTAGGTCAATTTTAATATTCGTAACATTTCTTACGTACTGTTTACCGGAAACATCCTGTGTCTTATATCGCCAGATAATTGGACGGGGTTTATCGAATAGAGGAACAATAATATTAATACCGCTTTCAAGAGTTCTGTTGTATCTTCCCAGTCTTTCAATAACTATTGTTTCAGCCTGCTGAACAATTTTAAATCCAGAGGAAACGAAGATAATTACAAATAATGCTATAAAAATAATGATGATCAATCCCGGTTCCATTTAATCTCCAATTATTTATTTATGAATAAAGTTAGATCTTCAACTTTTTCAATAACAGCAGATTCTCCCTCCTCAAAAACCGAACCTTCAGCGCAAACAGCTTTCCATGTCTCACCCATAACTTTCACTCTGCCGGGTGAATAACTGCCCGCAACTCTTTCGGTCACGACACAGGTTTTACCAATGTATCCGCGAATTCCGGTAATTCTGTCTTCATCAAACTTTTTCAGGAAACGATTATAGAAGGGTTTTATTCCAAGAAATGCAGCGAATGAACCAAACGCAAAAAATAGTATTTGCCATATAAGCGAGAGCCCTGTTGAAGCAACTATTCCGGCAACGATTGCACCGATACCGAGACTTGCTAAAATAAACCCCGGGGCAAAGATTTCAAAGATGAAGAGAACTAAGGATATGAGTATCCATGTGTACCATCTAATCAAATCTGACTCCATAAAATCTCCCTGTTTTTAGGATAACTGTTTTATGAACATTGCAATATATTAAACTCAAAATAATTACAAAAATGCCCGGACATTCGAATCTTTTACTGGAAAAACTCTTATCACGCAAGCAAATAAAATGAGCATGCAACGAAAACCGCTCATGTTAAGATGAGCTTTCATGCATTACTTTTCAGCGGAGGATTACAAGTTTTTTCGTTTGGGAATAACTTTCGCCAAAACTTTTAGCGCTAAGGAGATAGAAATATACTCCGCTTGTCAGGCTTGATGCATTAAGTTCAAAGATATGGTGCCCTGCTGCGAAAAAGCCATTGGCTAAATCAGCGACTTTTTCTCCGGTAACTGAATGAACCGTCAATTCTACCTGGCAATCTGCCGGCAATACAATCTTTATAGTTGTAAACGGATTAAATGGATTGGGATAATTCTGCTCGAGGATGAAATCACTGGTCAAAACAGATTCCGAATTTTTATAGATTGAAATAACATCCGAAAACTCAAATTGCCCATCGGTATCAATCTGCTTAAGACAGTAATATAGGATTCCTCCTCCCGGATTCAGATCTGAAAAACTGTAGCTTTTGGGTGAGTTAGAGTATCCGCTTCCGGGCACAAAACCAAGGGAAGCCCATTGTTCAGGATTTTCCATGTGTAATATTTTCAGGTCATAATTATTATTTCTTTTGAGTATTTCAAATCCATAATTATTCTCCTCGGTCTCCGTCCGCCAATTCACGATCACTGTCTGTCCTTCGGTTTGTGCAGTAAATGAAATGAGCTCAACCGGCAGTGGAGCATCGTCACCCCAATACTCATAGGCTCCAATATCAACTGTACCGTTCCTGTCTGCTCCGCGCTGATCAGTTGCTGGCGCACCCGATGAAGTACCGGCGTCCCTTGCAGGACTTGTTGAAGCAATATGATGAGTATATGTATTATATAATGAATTATTCTCTGCCAGGGCTGAAAGTTGTGGGTCGGTATTATAAATATTTCCGGCACTAGTTATCCCTCCGACATAATCAGTGGACCAGCCGTCTGTTGATTCAATGAGATTATACCCGAACGAAAAAATCTGCCCCTTAATATCCGGGCCAACTGGGCTTGTATTGTCTGCAATCAGACAGTTCCTGTAACGTAAAGCCCTGGTACTGGGATATTCCGACCATACTCCCCCGCCGGCTGTCGTTGCTGTATTATCGGCAATAGTGCAGTTCTGGAAAAAGAACGATATAACTGTACTGTAAACCCCGGCGTATATTCCGCCTCCGAGACCTGAACCGGAGGCTCCTCCTGTGGCTAAATTTCCACTGAACGTACAATTCGAAATAAACATATTCGAAGCAGCGTTCACAAAACTCAATCCGCCGCCCATCGCCAGTCTGGAATTTGCCTGATTTCCTGACACAGTGCATCCGCTCATCGATAGAACAGCACTATTTGTCTGAGAGATGTAGATTCCGCCACCGGATGCATAAATATTTGCAGCATCAGCTCCGAGTGCATTATTTGATGAAATTGTTGAATTTGTAATTGTTGTCGATGTTCCACCATTTGAGGCAAGTCCACCCCCGTACCCGGATTGGTAAATTAAAGCATAAGTTTTTGCGGTATTGCCGGAAATGACACAATTTTCGACTGTAAGAATATTATTGTTATAAATACCCCCGCCGTAGGCACTTGGATTTGAAGAATTGCCCTCAACCCAATTGTCGATCAGTTTAACATTTGAGAGAGTAAGAATATGCCCATTAAAAATGCCGCCGCCTTTGCTCGGTCCGCTGCCGGCACTGCCCCCGACCAGGTATCCATATCGGATCGTACAATTTCTGATTGTTGCCGTAAAACCGATTGCTACCGAAAAAACCCTGTTGGTTGCTGTTTTATAAGAATCTGATGCCTGAATAATTGTATTAGTCATTCCCAGTCCTTCAATAGTGATATCCTTATTGATCTGGATATCCTGTTCGGTATGTACTGCATCAATTACCTGGATTATGTCGCCGGTGCCGGACACAGTCATTGCATCGCTTATGGAGGTGAAGTCAGCTCCGGATGAACCGACAGTTCTCGTTATTTGTGCGAAAACTAAATTTGAGGAAAGAATAAGAATAACCGTCAAATATTTTATCATAACATTTCTCCGTAGTGTGCTGAGTCCCATTTTTAATAGTTGGATCTTCATTCTATAATTCCTATAATGCCGGAATTATTAATCTATGTGGACAACTAATCAAAACAATGTTATAAGAACGGAAAACGGCGAATATTATACTTCTGTATCCTTTTTGATTCCCGGAATGGATGTATTGCATTCGCTGAACCGGTTATTCCGATACAAATATAAAATAATTTATCGTAAAATGTCAAAATAAAAATTGGGTGGGAATATTTGTGGTCAGTTAGAAAAAAACAAGTGAAACGGCCGCCGCCAGAGACGACCGTCAATTTCTTCTTTCGAAATTATCCTCAGGGATTTTACTCGTGATGAATGAGTCAGCACTTCGAATATTCCGGACGCAGTTTGTCAACAGCTATGCTGAGGAACTCGGGTAAAACAATTTTTCTTGTAAAGGGCACTGCCATCGGGTCATCAAGGAGTTCAAGCATTTCAAAGTACTTTTTCTCGCCATATTTAGAAACGACATGTTCTCTTCGCTCGGGCTGCCTGAAGTGGTAATCCATACTCTGGTGGTCAGCTTCCGGATGGAATTGTGTTCCCATAATTTCATCTGATATACGGATTGCCATCATTGCTCTCTCATAGTCAACATCGGGTCTTATCTTTTCAAGGCATAAAACTTTCGCCCCGATTTCTTTCAATCTGGCAGTATTTGGCAGAACCGTCTGAAATTCTCTGAAATCTGCGGCATAAAAGGGTTCGGGAAGCAATTTTATGATAGGATCATTAAATCCTGCGTCCGTATGATGCACCGGCATAATACCAAAAGATTTTGAGTTTCTTCTGTTGACGATTCCAAGCTTAAAATATCTTACCATTATTTGATAAGAATGACAGATAAAGAAAAGATACTTCTTCTCGGGATTGTCATTTTGATTATGAGCCCAGAGAGTATCGAGCAGAGCAAAGTATTTTCGTTCCCATTCTTTACCTTCTCCATCGAAGGGGTCGCCGGGACCTCCGCTGGATATATAAATATCATAACTGTTATCTGGTATTTCCACTTTTAAACGTGTGTCATAAATATCAAAAACAACTTTAAATTCGTTGTATTTTGCATCGATTTCTTTGATAATATCCTGAATACACCTCATCCCTTCGTTTTTTTCACCATTGTAAAGGTCAATTATCGCAACTTTAATATTATTCTGTTCCAAAATCGTTCCAATTCATTATTCAATGATCAAAATATATAGAATCTGAGTCTTCAGACAAAATCTCCCTGCTCGAAAACAGGCAACATATCTTCAGGTCATTAGCGGGGCTTTAACACAATACAGCTTATTATTTGAGGCGTATATGAACCAGAAAGTTTTACCTGGATAATAATAACTGTAATGTGAATCATTAGAAATTGCTTTTCGCCCCAAATCACTAGTGTGGGAAATGGTTAAGAAAATGGCCATCAGTGGAACAAATCAGGGTAAATAATTTGTAATAGTTTAATATCTGATTTAAGATTAGATTTGCAATGTCCTTTCAAAGAGCCCCAGGGTTCCATTTTTGATTTTAGGCATGGCTTTATTAACTTTAAAATTTGGAAAAAACGGAGAATTGGATGCTATCCGGACTGATCAAAAAGATATTCGGAGATAAGAATACCAGGGCTATAAAAGATCTTTGGGCAGTTGTTGATGAGATAAATGTAATCTATGATACCTTAAAAGACCTTTCCGACGATGAATTACGAGCGAAGACTGCTGAATTTAAGAAAACAATTGATGATAATACCCTCGAACTCAGAAATCAGATTGCTGAACTTAAAAACCGTCTGAAATCCGATGATGTAGAAGGCGAAAAACATGCCATTTATGACCAGATAGAATTATTAAACGGTGAATTGGAAGATAAATATGCAGAAACACTTGATACACTTCTGCCTGAAGCATTTGCCGTTGTAAAGGATACCTGCCGGCGACTTGTCGGGAAATCATGGGATGCAGCCGGACAAAAAGTATCGTGGGATATGATTCCCTACGATGTTCAGCTTATTGGGGGAATGGTTCTGCATTCAGGTAAAATCGCTGAAATGGCAACTGGCGAAGGCAAAACCCTGGTTGCGACTCTCCCTATCTATCTCAATGCTTTAACCGGACTTGGGGTTCATATTGTTACGGTTAATGATTACCTGGCGAAACGTGACAGTGAATGGATGGGTGAAATATACAAATTTCATGGGCTCACAGTTGGCTGTATTACTAATAATATGGACTCTGCCCAGAGGCAGGAAATTTATTCCCGCGATATCACTTACGGCACCAATAATGAGTTTGGATTCGATTACCTCAGGGATAATATGGCTGTTGCAAAAGAATATTGTGTGCAGAGAAAACACAATTTTGCAATAGTCGATGAAGTTGATTCTGTTCTTATAGATGAAGCCAGAACTCCGCTTATTATCTCAGGACCTGTGGAAAGTGAGGACCATAAGTTTTATGAGATGAGACCGCTTGTCGAAAATCTATTCAGAAAACAATCAGCACTTGTTGCATCAATTGTGCAGGAAGCTGAAAATATCCTGACAAATAACCCTGATAAAGAAGGCACGCAAAAAGCAGGGATTGCACTTCTCCGCGCATTCAGAGGTTTTCCAAAAAATAAAAGACTAATGAAAGTGCTGAGTGAACCCGACTATAAAAAACTTATGCAAGAAACTGAATTAGAGTTTTTACGGGAAAACGCAAAAAGAATGCCTGAGATTGATGAGGAACTTTATTTTGCTATTGAAGAAAAGCAGAATACTATCGACCTGACTGAAAAAGGCAGAGAGGAACTTGCAAAAGGGTCCAGAGAAGAAAAAGAATTTTTTGTGCTGCCCGATCTTGGGACTGAAATAAGTAAAATCGAAAATGATGAATCCATTTCTCCTGAAGATAAACAGCACCGGAAGGATGAATTATATAAAACATATTCTGAAAGAAGCGATCGTATTCATACTCTCAATCAATTATTGCGGGCATACACCCTTTTCTCAAAAGATGATGAATATGTGGTAACTGATGACAATAAAATTGCTATTGTAGATGAATTTACCGGCAGAATTCTGCCCGGCCGAAGGTATTCCGACGGATTGCATCAGGCTATCGAAGCAAAGGAAAATGTTAAGGTTGAACGGGATACTCAGACTCTCGCAACAATAACACTGCAGAATTATTTCAGGCTGTATAGAAAACTTGCCGGTATGACAGGAACTGCGGAAACCGAAGAAGGTGAGTTTTTTCAAATATACAAACTTGAAGTTGTCGTAATTCCGACAAACAAACCAATCTCCCGTGAAGATCTCGATGATGCAATATATAGGACAAAACGCGAAAAATATAACGCAATAATTGAGAAGATCAAAACACTTAAGGATGACAGAAGACCCGTTCTTGTTGGAACAACTAGCGTCGAAGTATCCGAGACACTCAGTCGTATGCTAAAAAGACAAGGGGTTGCTCACAATGTTCTTAACGCAAAACAGCATCAGCGGGAATCAGAGATAGTAGCTAATGCTGGTCAGCCTGCCGCGGTAACTATTGCAACAAATATGGCCGGACGAGGAACCGATATTAAGCTTGGAGCCGGCATTATTGATTTAGGCGGTCTTTATATTCTCGGAACTGAAAGACATGAATCGCGAAGAATTGACCGTCAGCTGAGAGGACGCTCCGGAAGACAGGGCGATCCCGGCACCTCCAAATTTTTTATTTCGCTTGAGGACGACCTAATGCGACTTTTCAGCGGCGATCGCGTTACATCAGTCATGAGCAGAATGGGTCTCGAAGATGGTGAAGCAATTGAACACCCTCTTATTACCAAATCTGTTGAAAGAGCACAGAAAAAGGTTGAGGAAAACAATTTCGCTATCCGAAAACGACTTTTGGAATATGACGACGTTATGAATCAGCAGCGTGAAGTTATATATGCCAAACGTCGTCAGGCACTCGAAGGCGAAAGGTTAAAAGAAGAAATACTTGAATATACAGATGAATTTATTTCCGAAACAGTTGAAACTCATTTTGACCAGGGAGAACTTGACGAGATCCGGAGCAAAGTGCTTCAGCATTTACTCATAGACTTTAAAATATCCTCGGAGGATGCTGAAAAACTTGGCAAGGACGGAATTGTTTCAGCAATCCAGCAGGCTTCCCGCGATTTCTATTCCCGGAAAGAAAAACAGCTTACAACTGAACTTATGGCGCGCATCGAAAGATATGCTGTGCTGAGTATCATGGACAACAAATGGAAAGAGCATCTCAGGGAGATGGACGATCTGAAAGAAGGTATCGGACTCAGAGCATACGGTCAGAAAGATCCGCTTGTAGAATACAAATCCGAATCTTTCAAGCTTTTTATGTCGCTGCTCAATGAAATAAGGAACGAGATCGTTTCTTTCTGCTACAAGTTTTTTCCACAGACCGAAGAAGAAATAAGGGAACGTAAAGTGCGCTCCGCACAAAGATACAGCACCATTAAAGAAGGAGCCACTAATATGGGTTATCAGAGCAGCGGTGAAGAACGGCAGGGCGGAGATATGAGAGGCAAACCGCAGCCGGTAAAAGTTGAAGAGAAAATAGGACGCAACGAACCCTGTCCCTGCGGAAGCGGCAAAAAATACAAAAATTGTCATGGAAAAAATCTCTAAAAGCGGGAGATCGAATGAAAAAAATTGAAGCCATTATCCGGCCATTTAAACTTGATGAAGTTAAGGAAGCACTGCTCGAGGAAGGAATCAGGGGACTAACTATCACAGAGGTGCGGGGTTATGGAAGACAGAAAGGCCATAAGGAAACTTACCGCGGCAGTGAATATCAGATAGAATTTGTACCCAAAATAAAAATTGAGATTGTTGTAGAAGATACTATTGCAGAAAAAGCCATTGATGCCATTTTAAGGACTGCGAAAACAGGTCAGGTTGGCGATGGTAAAATATTTGTATCTGAGATAACAGATGCAATCCGGATAAGAACCGAAGAATCGGGAACGGGAGCATTATAATCAGAAAAGGTAAAATGAACAGGAAAACAATTATTATCCTTCTGGCGCTTATCGTTTCATCCTGTAGTGTCTGGGAAAATTTCACAACATATTTTAACATTTATTTTAATGCCTCGAAAATTTTCGATGACGTCGAAGAACAAATGGCTCTTCAGATAAAGGACAGGTTTGAATTCCGGCAGATCGATATGCCTCAGAACCTGAAGCAGCAATTAAATAAAGTGATCGAGAAATGTTCAAAAATCCTGCAATTCCACTCGGAATCAGGCTATGTTGATGATGCACTCCTTATGATTGGGAAATCCTTTTACTATCAAAAAGAATACTCAAAGGCATTTAGAAAATTCAGTGAACTTGCCGCAAGAGAAAATAGTCCATATGCTCTTGAAAGTCAGCTTTGGCTTGGTAAAACCGAACTCCAGCTGCGAAATTTTGAAGTCGGTTTTAACATACTTGAGGAACTTAAGAAATCTGCACTTCTGCAGGAACGACCTGAGATTGGTGCTGAATCTGCAATCACTCAGGTGAGTTATCTGATCAACAGGGAAAACTATGTTACTGCCATTGATTACGCACGCCAGTTGATTGATCTGACAGATGACCCCGAACTTAAGGCTGAAACAGCTTACCAGATTGGAAAACTTCATCTGCTGCAGGGGGACACTGAAAATGCAGCACTTGCTTTCGCTGAAGTTTCGAATTACGAACCCGTTTATGAAGTTGAATTTAACAGTAAGATCGAAAATGCGAGGTTACGGAAACTGCTGAAGAAAACCGATGAAAGCATGGAATTACTCGAGGAATTGCGTTCAGACAAAAAGAATTCTGACAAATACGATCTGATAGACTATGAAATAGCCCTTATTCACTACGAGCAGGGTGATATTGAAAAAGCGATGCAGGAGTTTACGGTAATTGATACAACTTACAAACGCACCGCAAGCGCCGGAGAGGCTGCTTTTCTAAAGGGCGAGATATGGGATAAATATTACAACAATTATGATTCGGCGTTGTTTTATTACGATAAATCACTTGCCAGCCAGATGGAACCTATTAGAAAAGAGCAGGCGAAGAAAAAGTCCGAATTGTTGAATAAATATATTACCCTTTCGGTGGATTACCAAAAAAATACATCTTCATACTATTATGTGACCGATCCGGCTATCTTTACAGCAGATTCTCTATTATATGAAGAACGGATTTTTCAGGACACATCGAAAACATGGAAATTGCAGAACGAACCCGCAGAGCAGCCCCCGGTCAAAAAGAAACAGCTTATTAAACCAATGATGCCGACTCTGACTGCTGATTCTTTGAAGAGTCTTGTCCTTAAATCCCGCTTCGAACTCGGCAATCTTTTTCTCACTGAGTTGAATGTGCCGGATTCGGCTTACAAATATTATTTGCGAATAGCTGAAGAGGATTCAGTTCTGAATTTTAAGCCTAAGTTCTATTATACTTTTGGCACATATTATCTTACCGTCGGTAATCAGCAAAAGGCTGATTCACTTTTCAGTATTGTATATTCTAATTACCGGTTCGATCCTCTTGCAAATGAAGCCGCAAAAAAACTGGGCAAAGAAACGATAGAGATTTCAGCAGACCCCGCTGCGGTTAAATATCGTGCTGCCGAAGCACTCATGATAGATAAAAACTACCCTGAAGCAATTGCTACCTATTTCCAGATATATAAGGAACACACCAAATCAAATCTCGCTGCCCGTTCACTATATACAATAGGGTATTTATATGAGAACGAACTGAAACAACCGGATTCAGCAGCTGCGTATTACGACTCGTTAACTTCAAAATACCAGACCACAGATTACGCAAGGAGTGTTCTGCCTAAACTGAATGTTTACAGACAGGAAAGGAAAAGACTGGAGGATTCTGTAAAAGCGGCTCAGAAAAAAATTGCCGACTCTCTCGCTCAGATTGAAAAGGCAAAACAGGCTATTTCCGATTCAATTGCTGCAGCCGAACAGGCAAAATCAGCCCCGAACGAAGTTTCAAAAGATTCACTACAGGTGGTTCCGGATAGCCTTAATAATGGTGTTCAGCCTTCCGGGTTTCAGCTCGAACAGGATGCAGTTCCCGATTCTTCGAAATCTCAGGACAACCCCGGAATTTCTTTTCTTCCTGAAGCTATTGTGCCCAAGACAATTTTCAATATTAATTCATTTTTTGCTGATTCCTGAAAATCCAGCTTTGCCGGTATGACAAGAAAAAAATTGCTTGAAATGATTGAAGAAGGTGAAGGACCTTATATTGAATTTAAGCAGAGATTTTCTTCACACCAGAAAATCGCAAAGGAAATAATTGCTTTTGCCAATACAAAAGGTGGATATCTTTTATTCGGAATTAATGATGACCGAAGTATTTGCGGTGTACAAAGCGAAAAAGAAGTAGCTGCACTTATCGAAGAAACATTAAGAGATTACATAATCCCACCCCCGACAATTGAAACAACATATTTCGAAATCGAAGGAAAAGAAATTGTTTTGGTTTACGTTCAGGAATCAAATAACAAACCGCTAAGAATAAACGATTACAATGCCGGTATTGATATCAATACTGCTCAGGTATATGTTCGTACATCCGATAAGAGTGTTCTTGCAGGAAAGGAAATGATCAAGATTCTTCAGACAACTACCGGCGGAACCTCTCTCACAAATTATAATGTCGGCAAAATAGAAAAAGCTGTGTTTACCTGTCTTGAAAATAAGGAATTTATTACAGCCTCAGAGCTTTCGGAAAAAGCAAACGTTTCCCTGAGAAGAGCATCCAGATCTCTGATCAATCTGGTGCGAGCCGGAATTCTTCAGATACACGTCAAAGATAACGGCGAGAATTTTTTCACTCAGAACCAGTGAGCATCATGATTTAATCCGGCTCCTGAACTCCCGGTGCCCCTGAAAAATAAAAACAGTGGCAATAAGAAGGATTACGGTTAACCCCCCTCCAAATAATAATGAATAACTGCTCTCAAACAGAAATTTCGGATATGAAATGCCTGCAAATAATTCTTCGAAATTAATATTATTAATAAATGGGATACTAAAATTTGGTGAACTCATTCCGGAATTCTCAGTAAAATAAAATGTAACGGCAAATATCCCGAAAAGAAAGAGAGCAATAATCATCATAACAATTTTTCCTGCTGATGCAGAGGGTTTTTTTCGGATACCGATCCGTGAAAGCAGTGTTTTTTCAAAATCAAAACTTGTCTCTTCAGGCTGAAGATTCCTCAGACTCTCGTGAACTTTCAAAAACGCATCTCTGGCAGCACGATTCGAATCATCTAAAAGGAAAGTCTGCAATTCTGATTTTTCAGCAGAAATGAGACCTTCATCGGCAAGTTTATTGAGCAGAAATTCAAATTTTTCATTCATAGAAAACCTCCTTCAGGAGTTTATTTCCCATAATCATCTTCTTTAATATATGCCTTGACCTGTGTAAAATGACTTTGACGTTTTGTTCAGTTAATCCGGTCACCCCGGCTATTTCAGGAACACTCAATCCATCGACATAAAACAAGATCAGGATAACACTATTACGGACAGGCAGCATATCAAGAACTTTATATAATGCGACATTTCCGGTCTCTGGTTTCGAGAAGCCGGGCAGGGACTCAAAATCTGCAATCTCAACATTCTCAATACTTTCATTATCCCAAGTAATCATCTTTTTATTTTTAGCTATAAATGAAATCCCTGCATTATAAACAATACGGTAGAACCATGTCGAAAATTTTGAATCCTTCCTGAAATATGGCAGAGCATTAAACGCTTTAAGAAATGCATCCTGTAAAACCTCCTCTGCATCCTCTCTGTTCCTGAGCAAACGGTTCAGGAGTGTGAATCCCTTATGCTTGTATCGTGTAATCAGCATCGCATAATCGTTTGTGTTTCCTTTCAGGACTGAATCTATTATCTGTAAATCAGTGATACTTTTCATGGCATACATTTAGACCTGAAAAACCGCACAAAGGTTACAGCAGGAGCAATAAATCTTAAAATATATTATTTAATAAAAAAATGCCCCGTTTTTGTAACCAATTTGCAAAAATACCTGTCATAAGTAATAAACAACAAACAGGAGTTACTATGGAAAACGTTATCGTTTTATTCATCCCGCTTCTTTCAATCCTTTCTACCGGAATTGTGATCGCTCTGTTTCTTTATCTGCGTTCCAGGGAGCGAATGATGCTGATTGAAAGAGGAATTGGCACTGATGAAATTAAGCTGTTATACCAGCATAAAAGTCAGGGTACTCTGATGCTCAAAACCGGGATTGTTATTTTCTTTTTCGGATTGGGCTTAGGACTTGGGTTTATGATGGAAAATCTCACATCAGTTGATGAATGGATGCCTTTCCTGATTATCAGTTTCATAGGTATAGGATTTATTGCGGCATTTTTCTACGGAAAAAAACATGAGGAAAAACAACCAAACGGGACCTCAGATTAAATTTTCCGACTGCATAAGACATGAAAGAATTCTTCCGCAAAACCAGGTAAACCTGATTGATTATCAGACTCTCAACATAAAGATGAGAATTACTTTTATGCCTTATGCAGTCTTTTTTTTACGATCAGTTAAAATACAATTCTCCAAAAAATTCCGGCAGATGAAAATTCGGCTTTGGAGAGTCGATTTTATTCCAGGTTAGCCAATGTGGGTGTGAGCATTTATCTGCACATTTCTGAAAATTTCCTCTCCAGATAACACCAGACGCCGGGTCTATGACTTCAGCGTACTTTTTCAAAATATTATATGGTATCTCAACGGTAATATTCCAGTTTAACAGATCTGAAATCTCCGGATCGATAATTCCCTGAAGAGAAGAGTCAACCCGTATTTTTTCAATGTCAACATCAGCTATATTCTTCTTTCCGATACCTTTTATTAATTGATGCTGGAAATAAATTTTGCCTGTGCAATTAATTTCAAAATTAAAATACCCTTTTGAAAGATCAGTGCCCGGAGAAAAAAAAAATTCAACACAGCTATCTTCCCAAACTGAATGACGATGTTTTTCCGCACGGGCTACTACAAATCTATCTGCAACATCAAATCTCAGAATAACGGAGGAGGCTGAATAAACACCTATCAGGCTTACACCAGGAAAGTGCGCCGGTTTTTCACCCATATATTCGTTCAATTCAATTGAGTGAAACTCAGAAAAATTGCCTCGCTTCCCGATTAATTTCGAAAAACCATCAGAGTTCTTATTGATATAGTATCTTTTCATAATATTAACAGAGTTATTAGTTAAGCCCATATATAGAATCAATTAATTTATTTACACTTGCGGCGCTTTCATAGTTGCCAGAAAAACCCGGGTCTTTCCTGATCTGTTCCGTTATGATAGTTATCATTGGAAGCTGGATATTAACCGGATTGGGAATCATAACTTCTTCGCTGTTGAATTCATTATTTATCATTATCGGAGAATTACCGAAAGTTGCGTAACTAAGTATCCCTTTATCCCCTGTAATTTCTGTAATATCACTATCACCGGAGGACGAAAAACTCCAGATTCCGGCTCCTGTCACACCATTTTCAAATCTAAAAACAGCGCTGACAGTATCCTCAGCGGCGTAAAGTTTTGCCAGGTTGGCAGTAAGTCCTTTAACGACTGATATTCCACAAAGAAAAAACTGGAGTATATCAATCTGATGCGAAGCAAGATCAATAAAATATCCGCCGCCCGCAATTGATGGATCAGTTCGCCAGTTTGCTTTCCCATCCAGATCGATAGATGATGGTCTCCTCAAGAACCTGACAGTCACCGTGCGGATATTGCCGATGATTCCCGAATTCAGCATCTCTTTTATTTTAAGAAATTTTGGGAGCGCCCGCCTGTAATAGGCGACATAAAAAGGCACATCAGCTTTTCTGCACCCCTCTATCATTTCCTGACAATCCCGATAGGAGACTGACATAGGTTTTTCACAGTAAACAGGTTTACCGGCTGCGGCTGCCATCAGGGTATATTGCTTATGTGATGAAGGAGGAGTTGCGACATAAACCGCATTAACTTCGGGGTCATTTATCAGCGCTTCAGCATTTGAATACCAGCGTGGGACATTATGCCTTTGCGCATAGTCTTCAGCAAGATCAGGGTTTCTTCTCATCACCGCATGAAGTTTCGAACCGGCAACGATTGAAAAAGCAGGGCCACTTTTAGCTTCCGTAACGTCTCCGCATCCGATAATCCCCCATTTAATAATCCTTTCCGGCATTTTAACTCATCTCTGATTGATTGTTACTTTTCAGTAAGTTAAAATATAGAATTTAGTTTTAGTCTAAAAATGATCATATCAAAACCTTTGGAACAGGCCTTAAGTTATATGTCGTTTTTAGAACCCGGATCACGCGGAAAAAGTAAAAGCCGGAATAATAAAAACAAAGACCGGAAATAAGTTTAACGACTGCTCTTTTTAAGCGAAGTTATCACGGCGCCAATTGCTCCGATTAAGATAGCCGAAGGGCACAAAAGGACGGCGATAAGGAAAGCCGACACGTGGATTGCAACGAGAATTCCATGCAGCAGCCACATTTCCGAGACACTCACTGCAAGAACCTCACCAAAATTATGTATCAGAACAGTCAGCACAAAAAGAACGGCTGAATATCCCATCAATTTTAAAAATTGAATGGGAGATTTCCAATAATGTACGAAGATAAGCACAAATGATGCTGCGGAAAAGTAAGCAAGAAATATCCCCGGTGGATTATCATTTAACCCGATAATACCGGCAGCAATCATAAGCACCAGAAATAATGCAAAAAAGATAATTGTTCTTTTGCGATTCTGTGGTAATAAGATAGCCCTGAACATAAACACCTCGTCTTAAATATTAAAGTGCAAGAATTTTTAATACACGGAGACCCGGTCTCAGGCTGGAAATTTTTGCAATTCCCGGAGAATAAGATCAAGCCCGGGGATTACTACATGTGCACCTGAAAAAGAACTAAAGTGACACGGGATCAATAAAATCTTAATAGTAATTAAAATAGGTAAGATTGGCTCCTCTTTCAAGAGGGGAATTATGAAAGAGTGTAAAGCAATTCTTTAAAAATTAATAACTTATCAATGGTCAATTAAGCATTGACCATTGATAAAAATAATTCGTGAACTATTCCTGACTTTCAAGCCAGCGCTCTGCGTCGAGAGCAGCCATGCAGCCTGAACCGGCAGCAGTTATTGCCTGACGGTATGTTTTATCAGTTACATCTCCCGCAGCAAAAACACCTTCAATTTTAGTATATGCCGAGCCGGGTTTCACGAGGAGGTATCCGCTCTCATCCATATCGAGTTTTCCCTGGAATACAGATGTATTCGGCTGATGACCAATAGCAATAAAAATGCCGTCGGCTTCAATGTCCCGTAATTCACCTGTTTTGGTATCTTTAAGCCTGGCGCCTGTTACCGTTTTTCTGCCAAATTCCTCTTTACCAAGAACTTCGTCAATTACAGCGTTGGTTACCATTTTAATCTTTGGATTTTTCAGCGCTCTTTCGTGCATTATCTTTGAAGCCCTGAACTCGTCTCTTCTGTGAATAACGGTTACTTCGGAAGCAAATCTTGTAAGGAAGTTAGCTTCTTCCAATGCAGTATCTCCGCCCCCGACTACAAGCACTTTTAACCCGCGATAGAAAAATCCATCACATGTTGCGCAAGCTGAAACTCCATAGCCCATATAATTTTTTTCACTTTCAATGCCGAGTAATTTTGCAGAAGCACCCGTCGAGATAATTACAGCATCAGCGGTAAGTGTTTTATCATAAGTTTTAAGAACAAATGGTCTTACACTGAAATCAACTTCTCTGATCTCTTCATAAACACTTTTTGCGCCAAAGCGGTGAGCCTGTTTTCTTATAATATCCATTAATTCGGGACCCTGGATTCCATGCTCGAATCCCGGATAATTTTCAACTTCGGTTGTGATTGTAAGCTGTCCGCCGGGCTGATTCCCTTCGTAGATTACAGGGCTCAGATTTGCCCGCGCTGTGTAAAGAGCCGCTGTTAATCCGGCAGGACCTGATCCAATAATAAGAACTTTGTGATGGTTTGAGGACATCTGATTCTCCATAATTTTCTAATACTTATGTGCGTATTAATATTGATTTAATAATGTAAAATAATTATTTGAATTAGATGAAATATAAAAAAAAAGGATTCCCTGCGGAATCCTTTTTATAAGCAAATTTTGAATCAGAGCATTAAGCAAATGTAAGTTCATTTATGTTTTTATTTAGCACCTGATAACGTTCCGGCTGATTGAGAATAACAAGTTTTTCTCTTTTGAATGCTGGATAATTTTTCACTTCTGTTGAACGGTTTGAATTTCCACTCCTTACACTTTGTGCAGAATATTTAGGGCTGGAAGAAGCAGGCGCTTTTGTTGTCATATTTCTGCTCTGTGATCTGGTTTCAACTTTTTTTGCTGTTGATACCTTAGCAGTATTTTTCACCACATTGTTGTTAACACTTAAAACTTTGGCAGGAACAACCGGAGCATACTGCCTGAGGTGAACCGGAACTGCGTTCCTGTTTTTTCTCTTCGAGGCATAAAACGAAATAACAATCAGTGTTAGCACGAGTGCCCCTAATGATAGCAACATAGTAAAAGCAAGTTCTGTAAGTGACATTTTCTCAGCTCCATGAATAATTAAATAACTGAAACAAACATATCTAATAGGAACGGCGCAAATACAAAAATTAGACGAAAGTCTGAAAACACCCGATAAATCTTTGAAAATTCCGGATTAAACCCGGCTTTCACTATCTCAGGCTGTTAATTCCCGAATCAATAAGTTATTAAAATGTCTAAACACCAACTTTTTTGATTGTCAAAACGACTATCATATTTAATTTTTCATCACAGCAGCCAAATTATATGGAAGCATAAAATATTTTTCTTTGTTATTTACTTCAAAAACTCTTAATTTTTCAGCTATGATACACTATGTTAATAACCTAAAATATTACTCAAAACTGGAGGACATTAATGAGTTGGTTCTTCCGGAGTCTCGACTCCTCCATCGGGAAAAAGATCCTGATGGCGCTCACCGGATTGTTTCTAATCCTTTTTTTAATGATTCACCTCGCAGGCAATCTTGCCCTTTTCAAAAATGACGGCGGACTTGCGTTTAATAATTACTCATCAACACTAAGAAGCCTCCCTGTAATCCCAATACTTGAGATAGGGCTTGGACTTGGTTTCCTACTTCATATTATTCAGGGAGTAAGGTTATGGTGGTTAAACCGGAGTGCCCGGTCTGAAAAATACAAGATCAATACCCCTTCGAAAGGGAGTTCAATATTCTCGCGTACTATGGTTTATACGGGAAGTATCACATTTATTTTTCTTGTTATTCATCTGCGTAGTTACTGGTACACCGTAATTACTGAAGGTCACGAAGTAGATCTGTTTAACCTGGTTAAAACATCATTCCAGGATCCTGTATATTCCGGGTTCTATATTGTTGCTATGGCGCTTTTAGGATTCCACCTTAATCATGGGTTCCAAAGTGCATTTCAGACATTCGGATGGAATCATGTTAAATACTTTCCATTTATCCAGAAAGCGGGAACATTATATGCCATTTTAATGGCAGTAGGTTTTGCCTCTATGCCCGTTTACTTTTTATTAGGAGGTCAATAATGGTCCGGTTAGATTCAAAAGTTCCTGAAGGCAATATTGCCGAAAAATGGACAAATCACAAATTCAACATGAAATTAGTCAATCCTGCCAACAAACGTAAATTCAGTGTTATTGTTGTAGGCAGCGGACTTGCAGGCGCCTCGGCTGCCGCCACACTGGCAGAGCTTGGCTACAAAGTAAAAGTTATTACATACCACGACAGTCCCCGCCGGGCGCATAGCATCGCAGCGCAGGGAGGAATTAATGCAGCAAAAAATTATCAGAATGATGGCGATTCGGTTTACCGGTTATTCTATGATACAGTAAAAGGCGGAGATTTCCGTGCACGCGAAGCGAATGTGCACAGGCTTGCTGAAGTAAGCAACAATATTATCGATCAATGCGTGGCACAAGGTGTGCCTTTTGCCCGTGATTACGGCGGACTTCTGGATAACCGTTCTTTCGGCGGCGCACAGGTTTCAAGAACATTTTATGCCCGCGGGCAAACCGGTCAGCAGCTTCTCCTCGGAGCCTATAGTGCACTCAGCCGTCAGATTGGAAAGGGTGCCGTGGAATCCCTTACGAGAAGAGAGATGCTCGATGTAGTAGTAGTTGACGGAGTGGCAAGCGGTGTTGTTGTCAGGAATATGATAACAGGTGAAATAGAGCGTCACAGTGCACACGCTGTTGTTCTGGCAACAGGTGGTTATTCAAACGTGTTTTTCCTCTCAACGAACGCAATGATGTGTAATACAACATCAATTTGGCGGGCGCACAGGAAAGGGGCATTTTTCGGGAATCCTTGTTTTACGCAGATACATCCTACGTGCCTTCCGCTTCATGGTGAAAACCAGTCGAAACTCACTCTTATGAGCGAAAGCCTCCGAAATGACGGCAGGATCTGGGTTTCAAGCAAAGTTGCAGATATGCGTAATCCAAACGACATCCCTGAAAACGAAAGGGATTATTATCTTGAAAGAAAATATCCATCATTCGGAAACCTCTCTCCAAGAGATATTTCATCGAGGAGCGCCAAAGAGGTTGTAGATGAAGGACGAGGTGCAAGAGGAACAGAATCGGTTTATCTCGACTTCTCCGATTCGATTAAACGCCTCGGGAAAAATGTTATCGAAGAGCGTTATGGCAACCTTTTCGAGATTTACGAAACTATTACAGGCGAAAATCCATACAGCGTACCTATGAGAATTTATCCTGCTCCACACTATACGATGGGCGGTCTCTGGGTTGATTATAATCTGATGAGCTCTGTTCCTGGTCTTTTTGTGCTTGGGGAGGCAAACTTCTCGGATCACGGAGCCAACAGGCTCGGAGCAAGCGCACTTATGCAGGGTCTTGCCGACGGTTATTTTGTTATTCCTTATACAATCGGCAATTATTTTGCAGGTGAAAAACCGGCTCTTATCGGAACTGATCATGCTGAATACAACAATACTGTATCCGAAGTTCAGGATAGAATTAAACAGCTACTCTCAATAAGGGGCGGCAAAACAGTTGACGAATTCCACAAAAAATTAGGCAGGATTATGTGGAATAAAGTTGGAATGGCGCGAAATAAAAAAGGACTTGAAGAAGGGATCGGTGAGATCAGGGAACTCAGGTCTGAATTTTATAAGGATGTCAACGTTGTCGGAAGCGGTGAAGGTGTTAATCAGTGTCTCGAAAGAGCAGGACGCGTTATTGATTATCTTGAACTCGGCGAACTGATGGCTGTGGATGCGCTCGCCCGCGAAGAATCCTGCGGCGCACATTTCCGCGAAGAATACCAGACTGAAGAAGGCGAAGCACTCAGAAATGACGAGGAATTTGCTTTTGTTTCCGCCTGGGAATTTAAGGAAGACGGGAAATGGGATCTCCATAAAGAAAACCTCAAATATGAATATGTAAAATTCGCGACCAGGAGTTATAAATAATGAGCGAACATAAATTAAACCTGAAATTAATGATCTGGAAACAGTCCGGACCCGATGTTAAAGGCAAATTCCAGGAATATAAAGTCTCTGTTTCCCCTGATTCATCATTTCTTGAGATACTTGATGATCTGAACGATTCTCTTGAACGTTCGAATAAGGAGCCTGTCACTTTTGAGAGCGACTGCCGTGAAGGTATTTGCGGAACATGCGGGCTTGTTATCAATGGACTGCCTCACGGACCTCTTTCACGTATTGCAACCTGTCAGCTTCACATGCGGCATTTTAAGGATGGCGATACAGTTTACATTGAGCCCTTCAGGGCAAATACATTTCCCGTTATTAAGGATCTGATGGTTGACCGCTCCGCACTCGACAGAATAATGCATGCCGGCGGTTTTATTTCTATCAATACCGGGGGAGTGCCCGATGCAAATGAAATTCCCATACCGAAAGAAATTTCGTCCTTTGCATTCGATGCAGCGGCTTGTATCGGCTGCGGGGCATGTGTTGCAGCATGTAAGAACTCTTCGGCAATGCTATTCGTTAGCGCTAAGGTTTCGCAGTTTGCACTGCTGCCCCAGGGTCAGCCGGAACGGTATCAGCGAGTCGAGAAAATGATCAAAGTTATGGACGAAGAAGGATTCGGTGCCTGTTCAAATACTTACGCATGCGAAGCCGAGTGTCCAAAAGGCATCTCCGTGAAAAACATCGCCCGCCTGAACCGGGAATATATTAAAGCAAAAGTTAAATCACATAATTTGGATTAGTACCCGGTTTCATTTTCAATTTATTGAAGGCTGTCTTAGAAGGGCAGCCTTTTTTTTGTGTGCCATCGGTTTGAGTGTGATTTCTGATCTTTTTACACTCTGTTGCCATCTATTTCACTTTTCAATTAGATAGTTTTGAAAAATTGAATTAAATTTGTTAATTAGTGCAAACGATTGATTGTTTAAAAAATAAAAATGCTGAATCAGGAAATAAAAAGAATTTACGATGATAATCTCAAATTGCTGAAGAATCTCGGGCCGTATTTCTCATACGAAAGTCTTATGGCACTTGATATGCATCCGGCAATTAAACAGTTTATTTCAGCCAGCATTGAATATCTGATATTCAGGGATCGTCAGCGCCTGATCGAAAACTCCTATTTTAATTATTCCGACCAGGAAATTCTATCTCAACTTGAGGGTTTAAGCGAAAAGCTTAAGTCAGGAAAAAAATACGCATTAAAAGATATCGCCCGGCAGCTCTATACTGCATGTTTTATTCTTTCAAATTACCTTTGCCTGCCGAGAAAAACACTTGTTAATTTTGTTTTTGATGAAGAAAAAAAATCCTCGGAAGAAATCCTCAGGCTGCTCGATCACCTTTCATGGTACCCGTATTTCAAAAAAACAATTACATCGTACCTGGAAAGAAAAAAAATCAGTTTTTACGAGAAAGAGCAATTCGTCAATCTTATTGAACAAATTGATAAACTCACTGTCGAGTCCGATGCTTTAATAATAATTGAAAATGCTGCCGATGCAATGTGCGGATTTTATTCTTACCGGACAGCCGAAGCTGGTAAAACAAGTCCGCGTTATATGCTGCTTTTTCTTGAAGAGAAAAACCTGAAGCACCATTATGATGCCATTAACAGAGAATTTGGTAAAAACCCCGATCTGCCTGTTTCAAAAGCAGAATTGATTTCCGCAGTTAATAAAGCGGTGCCTGAAAAAAGCGATATCCTGCAGGATATTCTCAAATCAATTTCCGCCAATAAAAACATACCGATGGCAGAACGGAGCAAAGCAGAAGAACGTCCGATGTCGGAAACGCCAGCCGGAACTGAAATTTTCAGAGATGATCAGGAAGACGACTCAGAGTATTACCTTACGGAACTGCCTTCGGATAAAGCGCCAGATGAGATTGATGAAATGCCGCTTTCCGAGAGTGTTCCGGATACTTCTGAGATTGATGCCGACGATGATTTCGAGGATACATTGGATTCCGGGAAAAATTCTCCGGAAGATTTTGAGGAATCAATCATAGATAACTCCGATAACGAAACACCGGATAATCAGGAACCGGAGGAAACACCCTCTGAGTTCAGGGTTATCAAAAACCTTAAAGCCCCGCTTATTGATCATGAAAAACTGCTTGCCGATAAACGGATTCACCGCTTTATACAGGCTATTTTTGACTATGACATGGAAGATTTTGAGAACACAATAGACGCCGTTTCCGAATGCAGATCAGAAAGCGATGTGCTTGATCTGCTCGAAAAAGTTTTCCAGAGGAACGGAATCAGTCATAAATCCAAAGAAGCCGAATCATTCAAATCATTGATTGCAGAATATTACATTTAGGATTTTATGTTTATAGATTATGTTGAGATTACGATCCGCTCGGGAAAGGGCGGCGATGGAATGGTCGCGTTCAGAAGGGAGAAATACGTGCCCAAGGGAGGACCTGCAGGCGGAAATGGCGGCGAAGGCGGAGATATTATTTTCAGAACAAACCCGCAGCTTACTACTCTTCTTGACCTCAGATACAAAAAGATTTATGAAGCCGGCGATGGGGCTAAAGGCGGAAGTTCACTGAAAGACGGCAAAAACGGGGAAACACTCTATATTGATGTCCCTGTGGGCACTATGCTCAAAGACACTGAATCAGAAGAAATTATTGCCGACCTGAACGAACCCGGAATTGAATTCACGGCAGCAAAGGGTGGAAGAGGAGGCAAAGGAAACGCCAATTTTACCACACCGACAAACCGTGCACCCAGATATGCCGAGACCGGAAGAGCGGGACAGGAATTCAGCATTGCACTTGAACTCAAACTAATTGCCGATGTGGGACTTGTAGGGCTTCCCAATGCCGGCAAATCCACTCTGATTTCTTCCATTTCCCGTGCAAAACCGAAGATTGCGGATTATCCTTTTACAACCCTTGTTCCGAACCTCGGGATTGTAAATTATAAAGAATATAAAAGCTTTGTCATGGCTGATATTCCCGGCATTATTGAAGGCGCACATGAAGGGAAAGGACTCGGGCTGCAATTCCTCCGTCATATTGAAAGGACAAAAATACTTCTCGTTATGATCGAATCCCTGACTGAAGATATAAAAGACACTTATAAAGTACTTGAAAAAGAACTTGCGAATTACAGCAAGGAACTGAGCAAAAAACCGCGTTATGTTGCAATTACCAAAAGTGACCTTGCTGATGATGATTTGAAGAAAAAATTATCGAAACTGAAACTTGGCGGTTATAAAGGAAAAGTTTTTATTATCTCGGCAGTTTCAGGGGAAGGAATCTCCGGTTTGCTTGATGAGCTGTGGCAGGAAATTCAGAAGTGCTCCTGAAAAGATTCTCGCTTTACCTTTTAATTAATTTGTTTATCCTGTTAGTGTTTTTTTTTGCTGCTCTCTCAATTGGTGCAGTCTCAATAAGTTTTTCTGATTTATTGCAAATCCTTACGGGCACTTTTCCGCCCGGAGGAATTGAGTACCCTGTGATTCTCGATATAAGGCTTCCAAGGATACTGCTTGCAATTGCTGTGGGCGGAGGGCTTTCGGTCGCAGGCGCAGTATTCCAGGCTATTGTGCTTAACCCTTTGGCTGAGCCATATATACTTGGTGTTTCGAGCGGCGGGACTTTCGGAGTTGTGCTGGCTTTCTGGCTGGGTCTCGCCTTTCCTATACCGCAGATAATGTCATTCGCCGGCGCATCTGTTGTAATACTACTTGTGCTTTTCCTCAGTTCGCGTTTCGGGGAAATTGACCCAAACAGACTGCTGCTTACCGGAGTTATGGCAGGCGCTTTTTTTGCTGCTGCTATCCTGCTTCTTATGAATCTTATGAACGATTCCCTTCGCAATATCCTATTCTGGCTCACCGGCAGCCTCAGCCTTGCTGACCGCGATGCCGTCAGATACATTTTCCCCCTTTGCATTGCTGTCTCCGTAATACTTTCTCTATTCTCGTATCAGTTTAATATCTTATCCCTGGGCGATGATCAGGCAAAAAGTCTTGGGCTCAATCCCCGCAAATTAAAAATAACGGCGTATCTTCTTTCCAGTTTTCTTGTCGGAATTCTTGTTTCAGTCAGCGGCATTATCGGTTTTGTCGGACTCATAATTCCTCATGTCTGCCGTATGATTTACGGATATGACAACCGCCTGGTTATCCCCTTTTCGTTTTTTGCCGGAGCAGTTTTCCTTATTGCTGCCGATCTTATTTCGAGGACTATCCTTGCCCCCGCCGAGATACCCGTTGGCGCAGTAACAGCCGTTTTCGGCGCCCCCGTTTTTATCTATCTTCTTCGGAAAAATTTCAACTGGTTTTGATATCCTTTCATCTTTGACTGACAAGCCATAGGGGTTTGCTATTAAATCTTAAACTCCAGATTAACCAACTTCTCCGGAAGATAGACCCGCCCCGCTTATGATTTTGTTTTTTATATTTGTTTTATAACGTTAAAAATATTTTGCATGACTATCAGTAAGATAAATCCGGGGTAAAAATGAACAATCTGCATGTGATTTTCGGAATGGGTCCTCTCGGCAGATATACGGCCGAATCACTTCTTAAAAAGGGCTGTCGCGTCAGGATGATCAGCAGGAAAGGAACAATGACCGATCCGCCCGGGGGCGCAGAGTTAGTTGCGGCGGACATTATGAATAAAGATGAAATTGTTCCTCTGACTGATGGAGCCGAATCAATATACCAATGCGCACAGCCCGCTTATCACCGCTGGGCACAGGAATTTCCGGCTTTGCAGAATTCGGTGATTGAAGCTGCTGCAAATGCAGGAGCTAAACTTATTGCCGCTGAAAACCTTTATATGTACGGGGATACTAACGGCGTTCCTATGACTGAAAACACCACTTTCAATCCCTGTTCGCGAAAAGGAGAGGTTCGTGGAAAAATGACAGAAACACTTTTTTCCGCACATTCTTCAGGCAAAATACGAGCGGCTTCA
>Ga0172375_10000179_pt1 | contig 97113 bp, 103 predicted proteins | sample LakKiv1m_FD_114537 | JGI IMG/M metagenome (GOLD analysis project Ga0172375, IMG submission 114537) | Freshwater microbial communities from Kabuno Bay, South-Kivu, Congo - kab_092012_11.1m | ecosystem: Environmental > Aquatic > Freshwater > Lake | place: Democratic Republic of the Congo...
AAAAAATACATTGAACGGCAAAGTAAATTCGACAAAGGATTCGATATCACTAAAGAATTCTCATGAGTCGCGGAGCAAAGGAAACCCCGTACGACCAAAGGGAGTGCGGGGAGGACGTCATTTCTAGGTCTTTTCCAAAGTGCCGTCATCGTAGAGAATGTGCAGGAGGTTCTCGCCGTATTCGGGAACAGCCAGTTCCGGGTGGCGAGTCGCAAACCGATGCTGGAGAAAGCGCACATTGGGACATTCGATTATATCCCGGTACGTGCGTGCCAGCCCGATATTGACACTCCGGAGCTTTTCAAAATCCCGGCCTTCGACATAGTGGACGTCCAGAACCACTTCTACGTCAGGCCGCTCCCGGAGGAAATCACGCAAACCATGGGGCTCGATCAGGGCAGCTCGGGCCGCATTGATCAGGAGAGAGTTTTTTGGGATTCCAATGAGATGTTCGTATCGGATTATCTTATCGGTTTCCGGTGAATAAGCCAGGTTTATGGATATAACCCGCCCGCCGAAGAAGGCTTTCTTAAGGTCGGGTTCCCAAGGAATTTTGAGCCTGCTCATTTCCTCTTTTTCCCGTCTCCCGCCTCCGTAGAGAGAGGATGAAAAATCGAGATTCATCTTGTTGAGTATGTCCATGCCGATCTTTCCGGCGCCGATAACCACAAGGCTTAGCTGGCGAAGCAGGCTTTTTATCCCACCTGGCTCTCCCGCTACCCACTTGAAATCGCGGGAAAAAACGGGGGTCATGATGAATTCATCGTAGAGAAGGTCGATGGTCGATTGCACGACTGCGGCCTGGCCTCCGCCGGTCGGAATAATCTTCACTCCTCGGCGATTGAATATCTCCAAAGCCTCGGGATGAATGTAGGTGAACGGCATCATGCCTATAAAATATATCCTCTTCAAATCTTTTGCGGCTTCGGCGACCTCCGGGGAATAGAATTCTTCTCCGCCCATGAAATGCAGATTCACTCCCCGTATTTGTTCGATAAAATCTTCTTTGCCAATAGCGCAGGAAGAAATTTTGATTTCCAGTTGCTGCGAAATTATTTTCACGACATTGGCTGGCAACATTCCTTTACAGGTGAGCAGGGCTATTTCCCGCATTGTCTTTTCCTCTCTTTATGAAGTTTTCAAGGAATTTCCCTCCTGTTGATATCCAAAAGATGACGGGCCAGTCTAGCAGCCAAAGCTTGAATTGTCAAGGTCGGATTCACGGCGCCCGAAGTGGGAAAGACCGATCCTCCGCAGATATACAAATTGTCAATATCATGAGATTTGAGGTTTTTGTCGACCACAGAATTTTTCGGGTCGTTTCCCATGCGAGTCGTTCCCATGAGGTGAACGAAAAGCGGAGTGCGGAAGGTTTCCGTCGCTCCTGCCGATCGCATGATCTCTTCCATTTTCTGATACCCCGCTTCAATCATTTTCTTTTCATTTTCTCCGGCCGAGAAGAAAGTTTTCGTGATCGGGATTCCGCAATTGTCTTTTTCTTCTGTCAGCTCGACACGGTTGTGTTCGTAAGGGAGCACTTCGCCAATGATGCCGAGTTGGAGCCAGAAATTGTATTCTTTCATGAAGTCAATCAGTTTTTTTCCCCAAAGATCCGGCCGCCCCGCCATAGCGGCAAGAGCAAAATTAATCGGCCGGCCGCAATAGGGAGCGATGGTGAAGCCGCGCTTGAAATTGTTTTTTGGATCGGTTTCATAAAAGTCCTGGGTGAGGCTTGTGACAGGAGGATTATGATAAACCCGGAGGGGATCGCTGAACTTCGCGTACACGACATGGTCAAGATGGCACATCAGATATTTTCCGACTGTTCCAGACGAATTGCAAAGTCCATTGGGAAATTTTTCGGACTTATTATTGAGGAGCAGCCTCGGTGTTTCAATAGTGAAGGCGCAGATTATCAATTTTTCGCATTCAATTTCGTATTCTTCCCCGTTTTTGAAATATGTCACGCTCCTGATTTTCTTTCCGCTTGGATCCAGGTTGATTTGCTTGGCCATCGCTTCGGAAATTATGCGGCCGCCTGCTTTTTGTCCGCGGGGGATATACGTGACGAGGGTGGATGACTTCGCCTTCGGCTTGCACCCTTGCTCGCAAAATCCCCGGTTTATGCAAGGCTGCCTTCCTGTCATCGGCTCGGTGATGAGGGCCAGGGGGCAGGGAGAGGTTTTGATGCCTAATTTTTCCGCTCCTAAGGTGAATTTCTGGTCGACGCAGCTCTGGCGGTGGGCTCTTTGGGGATACGGTTTGCTTTGCCTCAGCCACGGGAATTTTTCCGGACCAGAGACCGGCAAATCTTGCTCGATTTCGGTGTAATATGGCTCCAATTCATCATAATCAATCGGCCAGTCAACCCCGACGCCGTCCAAGGAATTTATCCTGAAATCCGAAGGATGAAGACGAAGCGACATCATAGTGTAGTGGACCGTCCCGCCTCCCACACCTTTCCCGGACGTTCCTTGGCCGACATCCAAGGGATCATCCCCGGCGCTTATTCGCGGGTCGTTCCATTTCGTTTTTTCCATTTCGCGCTCATCACTCACAAAATCCCGGTCCGTGTCCCAATGCGGGCCGGCTTCAAGAGCGGTAACATTTTTTCCGGCCTCAGCCAGCTTTCCAAAAAGGACGCCGCCGGCAGCGCCGAGTCCAATGATCAGAATGTCAGTTTTGAGGTTATTTTTTTTCATAAGTTGGCTCCCAATTATCTTTTTCTCCGCAATCGAGATAAGCATATCCCTCCGGGTAAGCCGGTCCCGGAAATCCGATTTCATTCCAGGAAGAAGGATGGGAATAGTAAACCACTGCTGCGTCAGAAAAAACTTTTTTCAGAAAACGGCGCAAAAAATCGTCGGAATTCCGGCTGAATATTTTCGAAATATATTCATCGAGTTGCAGCTGACTGAAATCCTCAACCGGTTTCCCAAAAATTTCCCGTCCCTTTTTTTCAAACTCAGAAAGTCCCTGTCGATAAAATTCCGGCGGCCAGGGATTGTCGCCGTAACGAACGCCTCTTGGGTTTTTCAGAAGTTCCCGGTCAATTGCCGCAGATATTTTGACTTGCCGGTTTTTGTCTGCGGAATATTTTTCCTGAGGGACAAGGGTGTTGACGATCATTTCCAAAATTTCCCCCTCTCTTTCACTCAGAAATTCGTATGACAAAACATCGCCAAGTTCATTGGCGATCCTTTGTTTGATCACAGACTGAGTTTCTTCGTCCCATTTGCCCAGCCGGTCAAGAGAATTATATTTTTCGTCGAGTATATATCCCATAGCAGGAATAATAAAAAAGATTTTCGCTCATCCGCATCAGCAGGTCAACGCGAATCCGCCTACTCAGCCACTCCGTTGAAGCAAAAATATCCTTTGCTGAGTCCGTATTTTTCCCAATTCGGGCAAACTCCGCAAATGCAGCCGGCGTCTGAAAGGTCGCAAGTCGTCTTTCCTTTAGCGCAGTAAAATTTCTCCTGTTTTTCCTTCGGGCAATTTGTTGAAAGCCAGGTCGGGCAGCGCGGACAGACACAATTCGCTTCATTCTCAGGAGTGTTTGGAACCTTTGGCATATTGTTCGGTTATCTTCTTATTGATTAATTGAATATATTCCGATCACTGGATCAGTTATAATCAAATAAAATTAGATAAAGGTTACTGCACGGTAATCGAGCCAAATAGAGAAGGATTGAGATGGTCATGGTATTTCCAGGTGCCTTTCTCTGATATTGCCGTAGAGAATGTTTGGCCCAGACCCATGGGACCCGGCGCATTCAGTTCGGGCCGATCGGTATGTGTCGGATGGGGAGCGGAAGCAACTTGCAGCTGGGAAGAGCTGTTGTTTTTGAATGTGACAGTTTCTCCAGCCTTGATAGTAACGCTTTGCGGAGAGAAGCCTGAATCGGTGAATTCGATCGTAGCGGCAGCTTGTTTTTGGGTTTCATTTGCTGACGGCGTGCTTGGCTGTTGCGCGTTTTGGGACGGATTAACCGGAGCAGTTCCGCTTTTTTTTCTTGATCCAGCATACCAAACCACGCCGATGATGACAACTAGCGCGATTATGCCGATTGTCCAATAATTTCCCCCTTTTCCAGATTCAGCTTCCTGTGGCTCATTTGTCTCTTCCATGGTTTTTTTCTTAATTATTATATTAGAAAAAGCCAGAAAACGATGATGAGTTGCCAAATATTATTACATAGAATAATAATATTTATTTCAGTAGTTTTAGGTGCTCAAGGGTTAGAAATTTAGGTAAGCCGAACTGGCCAAAATGGCGTGGATGATTGCAAAAATTATGGTTGTTCGTGCGAAGAAAAAGTGGTATTTGAAACCATTTTGGATTTTTCCATGAAGGGAAAGGTAGCCGAGCGTGGCCGTGGCCAAAAGCAAAAGGAGAGTGGTCATTCCGGCATATGCCACAACGGGAAGCCCAAAATGTATTGAATAGGCGAATTGAGCGATCATGCCCATATTTTATATATTTCTTTGAAATATGTAAAGAAATGCAGGGAAATAAAAAACCCTCAGCTTTTATGCAAGAGGGTCTTTTGTCAGGCTTAAATCCATTTTTTTAATAGAGGCGTTATTTTCGCACAATATAAAAAAGTGGGTTTATCCGAGCCTGGTTAAGGTGCCAGCGGATTCGGAGTACCGCCAGATGTTGGGTTGATACCAGGAGCAGGAGCGGGGGCTGTCTTTTTGCCGCATCCGCCGAGGAAAAAAACAGCCGTCAGGAGCAACAAAGAGATTGCCAGAAGGGAGACTTTTTTCATTGTTCGCTTTTTACTATTTATTATTTATATTTTAATGATACCGTATTTTTTTCGAAAAGTAAATTATTTCGAAAATTTAAACGTATCTAGAAGGCTCCCGTCTGGGCCGTGTGTTTCAACAGTTATCTCCTTGCCGGTTACCTTTACCAGGCCGAACCGTCCCTGGCCTTGATTGGAAAATTCGGCGACACCCGACTGGGGCAAATCATGATTGAAAGAGTCCGTATCCCCAAAAACAAATTGATATATTCCGCCGATTTTCCTGCGGCTCACGATATGCTCATGTCCGTTGAAAACGGCTGTGACATTGTGCTTTTCCAGAATTTTCCAAAGATCGTCCCTCTGGCCGGATTGCGTGTCCAGACTTTCACCGATCTTTGAGCTTACCGGATAGGCGGGCTCGTGGAAAAAGACAAAAACATTTTCCTTTTTGTTAGCAGTCAAATCCTGATCAAGCCAGGACCTCTGCGCACTGTTGACTTGGTGCCCATCCGGATTATCGCTGTCAAGCATCACAAAATGTGAATTTTGAAAATCAAACGAGTAGGCCATCTCTGAAAATCCGCTTGGCCCGTTAGTTGGAAAATTGAAATTGCTTTGCCAGATTTGGTCGCAGGATTTCCCATCAGAAACGCGGTCATGGTTTCCCTGGACAGCATATGTTTTTGCAGCGAGGGATCCCAGAACTTTTTTCCAATTGGCATAATCCGTAGCGTCCTTGCTTTCTCCTTCACAACTTCCAATAAGGTCTCCGACCGCGACGACTATGTCCGGATCAAGTTTCGAGATGCTGGCAGATGCTTTTTGAAAATTACCATTAGCGTTTCCTGCAGTGAAGCGCTGGGTATCTCCGATGATGGCGAAAGAAAAATTGACGTCATCTGAAGTCGCCACGGATTCTTCTTTGGATTTTTTTTCGTCCGCTTTGAAGGGATTAGAAATAGCTTCTTCAATCTTAGCCGTTTCCTTCTTTATATCATCCAATAAATCCGCTAAAACTCCTCGGAAGGATATGAGCTTAAATGATGCTATATTTTTTTCTTGTTGCGCGATGGTCGGGGCTGTTTTTGGCAGGGCAAAAGCATAAAAAATACCAGCAGAAACAGCTAGGAACCCAGTGGCTATGGCAAAAAAAATGATTTTTTTCTTCATCTATAATATTATTACTGTTTTTCTGTCATATTGCATTCATAGGTTAGCACATTTTTTATGAAAAAATACAGCCCCGCTTGTGTGGCGGGGCCGTATTATATAATTTTTTGGATATTATGCCGTTTGAGCCGGCTGAGCAGGCGTGCTATTGGCTCCCGAGAATGCGAGATAAGGCATGAAGATTATCGGAAGAAGGACTGCCAGCACTCCGAATATAGCAGTTTTTCCGAGCCTTTTAGCGATATCAATCCATACAATGAAGCTAAAGACAATACCGGCGATGTTGAGAATCGGCACGAGCCAGAAAATCAGCCACCACATTGGACGCTGGGCGATCTGGAGCATGAGGATGAGATTGAGGATTGGTATCCAGGCAAACCAGGCGTTTTCGGTATTGGTGCGATTGGCAATTTTCATGAGAGATATGGCCATAACGACATAAATTACCAGCACGAACATCAGAATAAAAATCAGCATCCCGCCTGCGAACAAAAGTCCGCCCGTAGCCGCCGCCGCTGAGGTGTCTCCCGAATATTGCATATTGTATGTCGGATCCATAATTCACCTCCCTTCCAATTAAAATCGATGTATTCTGTACGATTTCATTATATCATACGGCGACATAAACAGGAATAAAGCCTTTTTTGGGCTTATTCCTTGTTCGAATTATAAAAAATGCCGAAGGCGTTGTCGCCTTCGGCAGGATGAATTACGTGTCGAGTTTCTCGATTTCTTTTTGCCGCTGCATGTAGATTGCCGGATTCTTTTGCGCCAAAACGTTGAGCGCAAATTCAACGGCATTGCTTTCATAGAGGAAGGTGGCCATGGGAACGCGCGACGGCATCCGGAGATTGCTCCAGACGTCATCCGGAAATTCCTTGAAGGAATTGCAAACGGAGGCCACCGGCCAGTTGGTCCGGGCGGCGAGAGTCGGTCCGAGGCCGTTGCTTCTTCCCACTGCCAGCAGGATGACTCCGCCGTCGGGATACTTCGCCAGAATTTCTTCCAGCGTATCGATGGAGAGGCGGGGGGATTTATGCCCCGAGGCGGTTACCTGTTCTACGGCGAATCCCACGGAGCGGAAATCCTTCGGCAGTTTCGGGAAATCATCCCCTTCAGATCCGCGCCAGAAGACCAGCGCCTGGCTTGGAATACGGAACTGCTGGACGAGGCCGGCTACGATGCCGTATTTCTGCTCCACTTCGCTGAGATCGCCGCCGTCGCGGAAAACCTGCTTGCTGAGCTCCTCCCAGTTTGCGTTGCGCAGGCGCCAGCTGTCGTTGTCGATGACGTCGGCGACAAGCAACTCGCCTTTTTCGGTTACGCCGAACTCGATTTTCATGTCAATCAGGCGAAATCCCAATTGCGACCAGGCGCCTTCAAGGACCAGGAAGACATCGCGGAGGATACTTTCCATTTGGCCGATTTTTTCCGCTAAGTCATTGCCAATAGCCATGTTTCGAAAGATTGGCCGAATCAGGTCAGCTTCCGGATCCCAAGTCGGTTTTTTGGGATGGCAGAGGGACCAAACTGTATCGTATGGGTCGATGATAAAGGGATCTTCCTCGCCCTTTTTCGGATCGAGGCCCTTGATCTGTTTTTGTCCCTCGACGTCGATGAATTCGCCTCGGGTGGTTTTCGGGAAGAATTCGACGACCAGTCGGTGAAAACGGAAGGGGATGGCTCCCTTGGGCCGGGCGAGTTCCGGATGCCTTTTCGTATAGCTTCCGAAAGCATAGCGCCGGGCGACCACCTCCAGCGGGATCATCCGGCATCTGGGAGTCACAAACTCCGTGGGCGAAATCTGCTCGACATATGCGACAGGTATGCCGGCTGCTTTAAGGAGCTCGAAAACCCGGCAGGTAGTGGCGGTGGCGTAGATCGCCTTAGTCTCGAACTCCTTCGTGAACTTCGGATCATCATGGGCGGTAATCTTCTTTTTGTTCTCGACGATTACCAGATTCGGATTTTCTTTCACTTCATGGATTCTTTTGGTTTTGCCCTGATTAAGCAATTTCCCTTTTTTGTAACTCATGCGAAGTCTCCCTCTCTCCTAGATTTTTTAGGCCGCGTCAGGCAGCCATTTTTAGCAGGACTGCGTCGGCATATTCCGCGATTTGATGCGCCTTGAGCGGAGCGTCGCCGACATAGTTTTGCGGGTTATGGAACAATTCCTTCATCTCATCTGGTATGGCGCTTACGATTTTTTGCAGTTCCGGATCGCTTCTGGCAATTTCCTCCAGCGCCGTAATGAGCGGGATGCCATTCTTTTGCGCAAGCGGCACCGCACTGTGGTTGATGAGATGGTGCCCGTCGCCCCGATAACCGGCGAGCTGGAGGGCTATATAAATCGGTTCGGCCAGAACGACCTTGGCGCTCATCTCAAAATTTGTCTGACAGGCCCGGGGATTGACGGTCATCCTTTCCAGGAACGGAGTTTGAGTTTCCTTATCCTTTCGAAGGAGGGTGTTGAGCTGCTGCTGGAGGTTGACCAGAATAGTCGGAAAGTCGCGGGCGACGCAGCTCCCGACAAGGTCGCGCTGGTGTTCGCTGATCAGCGTGTCCAGCACCTTTCCAAACTCATTTTTGGTCTTTATCCAGGTGCCTTCCAGGTTTTCGAAGTTGATGGGATTGCGCTTTTGGGCCATTGTCGAAGAGCCCACCTGGTCGGGATCAAAGGGTTCGCCGATTTCGCCAATTTCGGATCTCATGAGATGCCGGCAATCCCTTCCGAGCTGTCCTAATGAGGCGGAAAGCATCAGGCAGGAAAAGAGGAAATAACCCAAAGGCTCTGGCGGGAGAATCTGAGTGCTGATTCGCGCCGGTTTCACCCCGACTTTTTCGAGCACCCTTTCTTCAAAGGACTTTTCTCCGCAAAGGGTCTTTATTCCCAGTCCTGCTTGGGCATTATAGGCGCCGACAGCGCCGGAAATTTTCCCCACGAGGCCTCTGGAGAATGCTTCCATTTTTTCCCAGTTATAAACCAAACGGCTCAAAATAGTGGCCAGCCAGAATCCCACGGTAATAGGCAGGGCATGCTGCCCGTGGGTCCTGCCGATCTGAATCTGCCTCGAGAATTTCCGCGTGATGCCGGCGAAAATGGCGACGACTTCTGCCAGCGCCGGTTTCACGGCATGTTCGTAGGCCTTGATGAACTGAAGTATGCGGCCGGTGTCCAGCGGATCATAGCTGGTCAGCGGCACATGGATGTAACGGGCCAGCGTTTCGCCTACGATGTTTTGGGCAAGTCTTACCCAAGCCCGGATATCGTGTTTGGTGATTTTCTCTATCTTGTCGACTTCGGTCGTCGAGACAGCAAGGATTTCATCGACTGTCGCCGGCCGGATAAGAGAATATTCATGGGGCGGGATAACGCCGATTTCATGAAGAGTTTCGAGCGTGGCCAGCTCGACGCGCGCCACTTCCTGGTAAAGATGGTCATATCCGAAATAAGGCTTTAGTTCACTCGGCTGGTAGCGCGGATTACCCGGCAGGAATAAAAGTTTTTCCGTGATCATTGGTCTTCCTCCTTGTCAAAAGTAGGGGAAATTTTCGTTCCGGCAGTATTCATAACAGCTCTCGCTGTATTTTTAGGTTGTGAATGAGCAAAAAACCAAGCCCTCCCAGCTTGGCTCTCCGATTGCTTGTCCAATATACTAGGGTATCGGAGGGCAAAAATCAAATACCCGGCGTTTTTCCGGAATTGTGAAATATTTTCATATGCTATAGAGTAATAACAAAAGCACCTACCCCCCAGGTATCATTATTTTAAGTGAAAAATAAGTTTAAAAATAGCCATCAATAATTTATGCAAGCAGAAAAAGAAATTCTCACGGCGCTCAAAAAATCCCGGAGCCATCTGGAAAAAGTGATCGAAATGCTGGAAGGGAAAAAATACTGCATTGATATCCTCCAGCAAAATCTGGCGGTCATCGGTCTTCTGCGTTCGGCTAACAATAAGCTGCTCGAAAGGCACCTCAACAGCTGTTTTGTCAGTGCTATGCGCGGGACAAACGAAAAAAAGAAAAAGAAGATGATCGATGAAATTTTGAAGATCAGCCGTCTTTTGAAGTAATCCTAACATCCAAATTATGCGTTCAAAAAAAATTTTTATCCGGGGGATGCACTGCGGGAGCTGCGAAAAGCTTTTGGACGGAGAATTCAGAAAAGTTTCGGGGGTGAAAAATGTGAAAATCAACCGGGAAGAAGACCGGGCCGAAATATTTTTTGAAGATCAAATCGATATTGATGAGCTCAAGGGGGCAGCGGAAAAGTATGGCTATAAAATTTTTGAAAATAAGCCGGCAAAAGAACTGGCGGATGGATACGGCTGGCGAAGCTGGCTGAAATCACTTTTGATAGTCGTTGTCTTCTTGTCGCTATACCGCTTCTTTCAAAATACGGGGCTGATGGACAAAATAAATCTCCAGAATTCGAGCGTTTCATCCGGGGTTTCGCTTCTGATCGGCCTTGTCGCTTCAGTTTCCTCATGTCTTGCAGTTGTGGGAGCGGTCATCATCGCCTTTTCGGAAAAATACCAAAGTGAAGAGAAAAATTTTTATGATAATGCCGTCCGGCCGAATATATTTTTCCATATCGGACGCCTGGCAACATTTTTTTTCTTAGGAGGGCTGCTGGGCCTCATCGGGGGAGAAATAAACATAAGCGGAAATTTCATCTCGGTTTATACGATAGTTATTGCAGCCGTGATGGGTTGGCTCGGCCTCAATATTTTGGGATTTTTACCCTCGCTTTCCGAAGTCGGCGTGAGTATGCCGAAAGGCCTCAGTGGAAACTGGGAGAGATTGAAGCAGTCCAAGCACAAAGCCGCGCCTTTTCTTTTGGGGGGCCTTACTTTTTTTCTCCCCTGCGGTTTTACCCAGAGCATGCAGATCTTTGCTTTGGCATCGGGAAGTTTTTGGCTGGGCGCGACGAGTCTTTTAATGTTTTCCCTTGGAACGGTTCCGGTGCTTTTTGCTCTCGGAGTGGGAGTGTCGTGGGGGAAATTCAGAAAAATAGACGTTCTCAAAAAAGCGGCTGGGATACTCATCCTGCTGTTTGCTGTTTTTACCTTCCGATCGGCGCTGGCACTCAAGGGGGTGAAGACAAGCGTGATGAATAGTACCGCCAGCCAGGATCAACTGCCTGCCAGCGATAGCAAGGCAGCGGAAAAACAAACTTCGGAAAATATCCCGAACTCCAAAGAACAAATTATCCGGATGTCCATAACGAGCCGCGGTTTTGAACCAAGCACGCTGAAGATCAAGAAGGGTATTCCGGTGAAGTGGATCATAACGGGCGACCAGGTAACCGCTTGCACCAATAAGATCATCATTCCCAGCCTCAATATTTCAAAAAGCATCAGCTCGGGGGAGAATGTCGTCAATTTTGTTCCTTCGGACGCACGGGAAATCCCTTTTTCCTGCTGGATGGGAATGGTGCGGGGGAAATTTATTGTTGAATGAAAAAGGGATTCTCCAAAGAATAAAAATTTCTCGCAAATCCAGACTTGCCTGTGATTTTCGTTCCCAAAAATATCCCTCTCTCCGATGAGCGACCAATTGAAATTTTTGGACAAAAATTCACAGTCTCAAACAATGAATTCGCTCAAAATTTTATCCTTTGTAAATTTCCGATTTTCTTATGAATAATCAAAAAATCACGATAAAGATCTCCGGCATGACGTGTGCCAGTTGCGCGGCCAGCAATGAAAAAGCTCTTCTCAGGGAGGGGGGAATTTTGAGCGCGAACGTCAATTTCGCTACCAAAAAGGCCTATGTCGAATATGACGCGGATTTTATGAATGAAGAAGCCGTGAAAAAAATAATCATATCAAACGGTTATAAAATAGAAGAAACGGATGGCAGCGGCAAAGGAAATATAGAGAATGTGGGTCATGAAATGCGGATGGAAAACGGCAATCACGAACACGGAGAGGACATCCGGAAGAGCTGGCAGGCGTTTTTCTGGTCGGCGGTTTTGAGTTTCCCGCTCCTTATCGAAATGGCAGTCAAACTCAGGTCCGGCGTATTGTTTTTCGGAATCGACCTTGTGATGTGGCTGCATCTTTTGCTGGCAACTGTTGTCGTCTTCTCTTTCGGCTGGCGATTCCACAGGATGGCTTTTTTGCAAGCCGGAAAAATGCAGGCTAATATGGACACTTTGATATCCCTCGGAACGCTCACGGCCTATTTCTACAGCCTATGGGCGATATTTTCCCGACAGGAGGGATATCTCGAATCAGCGGCGCTCATCATCACTTTGATACTCCTTGGAAAATATTTTGAGGCAAAAAGCACCGGCCAGGCCGGAGAAGCGATGCGGAAACTTTTGGAGCTGGGAGCGAAAAAAGCCCGGATCGTGGTGGACGGGAAAGAAAAGGAAGTGAATGTGCATGAAATCAAAGCCGGAGATGAAATAATCGTGAAGCCTGGAGAAAAGATTCCATTGGACGGAATCGTGATCCAGGGCGAGTCGAACGCTGACGAATCGATGCTGACCGGAGAATCGATGCCGGTGGCAAAGAAAAAATTTTCCTCGGTTTTTGGCGCAACGCTCAACCAGGACGGGCTTCTTCGGATAAAAGTTACCGGAGTCGGGGAGGATACTGTGCTGGCGCAAATCGTGAAAACGGTCGAACAGGCCCAGTCGTCGAAAGCGCCTATCCAAAAACTGGCGGACAAAATTTCTGGAATTTTTGTGCCGGCGATAATAATCATCGCCCTTTTCACTTTTTCCGGATGGTTTTTGCTGTCCCATAATTTCGCTTCAGCGATGATAAACGCCGTAGCGGTACTGGTCATAGCCTGCCCCTGCGCGTTGGGACTGGCAACTCCGACCGCCGTCATGGTCGGAACAGGACGGGGATCGAGAAACGGAATCCTTTTCAAATTTGGCGAAAGTTTTGAGCGGGCAAAGGACATAACGGCAGTAATTTTTGACAAGACTGGAACGTTGACTTTAGGAAAACCTGAGGTCCGAAAGATTATTCCCAATCCTGAGAAAAATTATCCGTCGGAAAAGATTATGAAAATCGCCGCGAGCCTCTCGAAAAATTCCGATCATCCACTTTCGAAAGCGGTCAGCAAGTACGCCGAAGCAAAAGTTCCTGCCCTCGCGGAAATTGAAAATTTCAGGGAAATAAAAGGAAAGGGCATCACCGGCCGTTGCCGCGAGCACAAAACCCTGCTTTTTTTAGGCAGTAAAAAGATTCTTGAGGACAATGGCCTTGAGACGAAGTGGGCGGATGATATCCTGTCGGATAAAAATTCGAAAATCGGAACGATATTATTCGTGGCACACGGAAAAGACGTCATTGGTGCCATTGTGGTTGCGGATAAGATTCGGGAAGAATCCAAAAAGGTCATCAGGGAGCTCAAAAAAATGGGACTCAAAATTGCAATGGTTTCGGGAGATAGCAAGGCTGCCGCTGAAGAGGTTGGGAAAAAAATCGGAATAGAAAAAGTTTTGGCGGAAGTTCTCCCGTCCGAAAAATCAGAGGAAATAAAAAAACTCCAGGAGAAAGATGAAAAAGTCATTTTTGTCGGCGACGGAATCAACGACGCGCCCAGTCTTGTCCAGGCTGACCTCGGAATTGCAATGGGAAGCGCTACGGACATCGCCAAAGAAGCAGGCCAAATTATTCTGGTTCAAAACAATCTCGAAAAGGTGGTGGAGGCTATCAAAATTTCCCACCTCACTTTCAAAACGATCAAGCAAAATCTTTTTTGGGCTTTTGCCTATAACATCATTGCCGTACCTTTGGCCGCCGCTGGTTTCTTGAGTCCGATCATTGCCGCCGCCGCCATGGCTATGAGTTCTGTTTCGGTAGTGGGGAACAGCCTCCGGATCTATAAAAAATAAATAAGAGGCATCTCACTGGATGCCTCTTTCGTTTGGCTTCTTGGCTTAGATAAGCCGGTCATAGTGTCTCCACTTGTCTAGTTTTGTAGGAAAGGACTTTCCGCAGGCCGGGCAATTTACATCTTTTCAGAAACTTTCTTTCTCAACGCGGACATTCGCTCCGCAGTGGAGGCAGTTCGTATAATCATCCGCATCAATGAGGGCCACTTTAGCCATCGGCCGTAGCCTGCGCGGATTTTTCCGCCAAGTATTTGCAAGCCTTGGTTTCCGGATCGCGGTTGAGGGCCTTGAGGCTGACGCCTTCGTTGTTCCAGATATCGCACTGGTAGGAAAAATTGCTGCACCGGAGGCACTCTTCGTCTGCCAGCGTTTCAACCTGCTCGGCCAGAATCAGGTTCAGGGGTCCGAGGGCGGCTAGGGCAGCCTGCACTTCTGCTTCGGTCATGGGCACGGCCATAGTCTTCTCCTTTTGGTGGCTGGTTTTTGTTGGAGTTGATTAAGGAACGATGAATATTCCGCCGCACTTCTTGCAATAATTTCTCCCGGGATTGAGGATGATATAGCTGGGATAATATTTTTCGCAATAAGGGCAGTAACGGGTGCTATTGACGATTTTGATGTCCAGATAGCTTTTTTTCCTGGGAGCTCTTGGCGCTTTTCCATGAAGCTGGCTGTTCCGGTGGGCTCGTACAGCGGCTTTTTTCAGGATCACGGCCTTTCCGCTCGATTGGTTGAATCGAAACCGGCCCCTTGAGAGAGGCGCATAAGTGGCCTCCTTTTTTACCCGTGCCATTATTCCTCCCGCACTGATATGGATTTTTATTTCATCTCATAATAAGCCGAAAAAGGAAAAAAGTCAAGAGGAGCCGTTATCAGGAAACGCCTGTTTGTCGATTTTCCTTCTAGTTTTTCGGGATGGAAACACTCCAGAGAAAATCAAAAATTCCTTTGAGGCTTTCGGTGATTAGCTTGTGGCGGATGGCGACGCTGAAAGGGCGGCGTCCGGAAAAAAGGACGACAGTGTCTTTGAGTATCCGGAGAGACGCGCTGAAATGAAGATTCTCAGGCATCTCCCGGATGACAATCGGCTGGATCCTGAGCCTTTCCGGAACAATGGTCTTGAATGCTCCGAACGGGACAAGGGTGTGGGTGATGACGCCCTTTTTCCTTTTGAGCGCGAGCAGGCTGTTATAAAAATCATCGGAAAATATTCGGGTATAATTCCCGGCCGAAGGAGTGTCAATCGAATAGATGACGGATTTTTTCTCAAGATTGACCATTGATTTTTCAATGAAAGCCTTGATGCTCGATTTGCTGTCGAGAATTTGGGCGTAGGGAAAGTCGGCTTCGGACCGGTATAGCCCGGAGAGCAGGCCGTCCAGATCTTCCGCAATTTTGATCCGGTTTCGGAAAACATTTTGGATCGTTTTCGGCGATTCGATCCAATAATAAGTCGAATGTTTGTAATGGAAGGCGGAAAGAAAATTTTCGTTTTTCATTTTGTCGAGAATACCAATGACGGTCGTCCGGGGAAGCTCGGCCTTTTTGGCGATCTTGGCGGCGGTCGATTCGCCCATCTGAGTGAGCGCCACATAAACTTTTATTTCATTTTCCGAAAAACCCAAATCTTTGAGGCTTTTTCTGATTTTACTAATCATCTGTTTTAGTTGTCGGAAAAAACCGACAAGATTAATGATAATATAACCCTTATATAAGCTAAAATAGTATAGAACTATAGAAAAATTTTAAAAACTGGATCGAAAAACGGCTGCTTCCAGCATACTATAACCAAGTTTCTTTGACAATAAAACAAGGCTTAGGAGGTGCGCCATGATAAAGCTGTTCAGCGGAAGCCTGTCTGATCTTGAAATGGGCGAAGATGTTTCCATTTTCAGCCATTGGCTGGAACCGGCCGGCTCCGGTTATTCCCGTCCGCGGGAAGTGATCAGGGAAGTGATTAGGGAGGTCATTAAGCCCGACTTCATTTGGGTTTATCCGGGAAGCTTTTGCCCTCCGACCTACGGCCATCGGCGGCTCATCGAGCGGGCAGCGGAGATGTTCCCGAACTTGCAAGTTGTCTGTTCGGATGATTCCGAAAAAAAAGACCGCTGGTTTTCCATGAAGGAGTGCAAGAATATGTGGGAAAGCTACGGCCTGTCTAAAAATGAAAATCTCATGTTCCTGACCCTTCCGGAATTCATGCGGGAGAATGTGGATCCGGCACGGATTGCAATTGTTCGCGGAATCAGAAACGATTCGGACTGGGAAAGGGAAAAGCAGGTGGCGATCCTCAATCAAAAGAAATTCGGGATTACCCGCTATTTCTATCTTCTTTCCGAAAACGGATATGAAGATGTCTCTTCTTCGCGCGTGAGAGCCATGGCGGAAAATATCGAGATCGAATCGCTCCATAAATTTATTTCCCCTCTGGTTATTTCCGCCCTACTCGAGCATGTTTTGAAAATAAAAAACCTTTATCTCGTTGTCGGAAAACCGGGGGCGGGGAAATCGACATTTCTCGGACATCTTCAGGAAATGGACGAAAAAAATGTCTGGATCAACTCGGACAGAATCACGCTTCAGCTCAGATCGCGTCTCGAGGATCGCTTTCCCGGAGAAAATCTTTTGAAAGTCGTCAGGGAGCGGGGAGAGGAAGTCCATGAAATCATCGGACGGCCCTGGCTCGAGTCGCTGAAAATGGAACTCCGAAGCGCGGCCGGAAAGAAAAACGTGTTTGTTGAAATTCCCTACGGACTCGAAAAAAGCAATGGGCTTTTCCGCTTTGTCGGAGGGAAAGTGATTTATCTCGGTTGCGGAGAACGCGAAAACAAAAAAAGACTCATCTCCCGCGGAACGCCGGAACTCTCGGTCTTCATGGAAAAAATTCCGGGAAAAGCTGAATCCCAGCGGATCGCTGAGGAAAATATACTAAAGCTTATTACTATCGATACCAGCGGAACACTTCAGGATCTGAGGAAAAGTGCCGAAAAATTCAATTCCAAAACCTAAAAAAGGAGAAAGATATGCTCAACTTACTCGATCGCTGGGAAGTGCTTTGGAGAAGAATTCCTCATAAGGGAGATATTTGGAGACTTTACGGCGAGGTTGTGACCCGCTACAGCGAACCACTCCGGTTCTATCACAATCTTTGGCATATCAATCACTGTCTCCAGGTGCTGGAAAAAGCCCGTCATCTTTGCTGGAATATGGATGAAGTCGAAATGGCCCTTTGGTTTCACGACATCGTCTATAATTTCGGGGAGGGAGATGATGAAAAAGAAAGCGCCTTTGCCTCTGGGCTGGCTCTGGTGAAACTGGAGGTCGATCCCAATTTTCGGGACAGGGTGCGGGCGCACATCCTGGCTACGAAACACCAGGAAACGCCGGAAGATCCGGACAGCCGGATCGTTGCCGATATCGACATATCGATCATGGGGCACCCGGAAGCAGTCTATCTGGAAGGAGAAAAAAGGATTTTTTGGGAATTCGAATGGGTTCCTGCAGAGGTCGGGAAGGTTTTGAGAGAAAAATATCTGCGTGGATTTCTCGGCCGCGACCGGATATTCGCCACCGATTATTTTCGGGACGAATATGAAGATCAGGCGAGAAAAAACCTTGTCGGATCCTTGAGGAGGCTTGGCAAATGAAATTAAAAGGGCAGACCAAATGGGCTGCCCGTTTTTTTGTGATTTTCAATTTTCGAATTCAGGTACCTATCTTTCAGAATCTATTCAATAATCTCTTTCAATTTGTCTTTGTATTTTTGGTAGGCAAAAGAGATGAGCAGAAGTACCACGCCCAGGCTGATTGAGGAGATTATCCGGTAAAGAGTCCCAAGGCTCCACAAGTCATAGAAGAACAGTTTCAGGATGGAAAGAAGTAAAAGCAAGATGCCTCCGAGGCGGACAGTCTTATATTTTTTCCAGAATCCGACAGCCAATACGATCATTGCGTAGATCATCCAGAACAGCGACAAAGAGATGTCGCGCCGGTTCTTGAGCCTATTCAAATCGTCCGCATTTTTCTGGTAATCGGAGGAAGTTTTAGTTCGGGGGTTCATCGGATAGTTAGATTGGTATCTGTTCGAACTGCCGGAATAATAACTGTTCAGCGCGCTTGTCTCCTTTGCCTGGATCTCCTTGATCTGATCATTATAGTAGCCGAAAATTTCCTGGCTTACCGAGAATAATGTGAAAACATTCGCCATTATGACAAGGATAGCCACATACTGCTGGACCGTCGCGAAATTATTCCCTTCTTTTTCATCAGATGACTGGGTCGAAAATAGAAAAGCTCCGATATACGATGCGGCGATAGCCACGAAAAATGTGAAAAATCTTTCGTTGAAGAGAAAAAGCGGCTTGTCGAGATCCAACTGGGAATCGATGAAGAAGAGCCGGAAAGCAACCAGAGCATACAAAAGAATGCTGAGGATCTTTACCAGATTCAGGCGGGTTTTTATTCCAAGGAAAAAAAGAATCAAAGCTTCGATCGTCCAGCTCAAAGTAATGATGTTTTTTTCGAATTGGATCGGGATAGCCAGAGTGACAAAACCAATCGCGAGAAAAACCAGGATATTGAAAAAGTCATCATCTTCGGGCGTGCTTTTCCGGACAGAATAAGACCAGATCAGATAATAAAGAGCCAGAATGAAGGCAAAAAATCCCATGAAATCATGATAATCCCCGTTGAGAAGAGCATAGCTGACGAAAAAGTAGGCAGCAGCGGAGAATATCGCCAAGCTCTGCTCTGCTGCGGAGGATTTTTCCTTCCGGACCAGGTTATAAATAAGAGGGCTTAACGAATAAATCAGAAAGAAAAGGGTAGCAAAAAACATCGTCGGGATAAGCTGGTCCTTGGAATAATGGCTGATTATCCAAGAGAGGAAGATTATGGACGTTCCGATGAATCCCATGAAGTTCACTTCCCTCCATTTTTTAAAGACGGAAATAAACAAGATCGCCGCGTCCAAAAGGAGCACATAAGTAAAAAGCGAAAAGAGCTGGTTTTCCCCGCTGTTGATGAGAAAAGGAGTGGAAAACCCTCCGATGATGGCCCAGATGATGAGCGGCATTGAATCATGCCGGATGCTGAGCGCCACTCCGATGGCTGTGATCAGAATCATAAAAAGGGCGGCGGGGAATTGGGGCACCAGGTGATAAAAGCTAAAAGCGGCAAAAATTGAAAGATAGAGAACGGCAATTCCGCCGCCGGAGATGAGCTGGCCGTATGCGGGATATTTCCGAACCGTTTTTTCCCCGATGCCAAGAAGCGCCATTCCCGCGATGACCCCCAAGATCACTCTTCCTGCTTCATTGATCCAGTTATTGTCGAACGCGTATTTGAGGAAAAATGCGATTCCGAGAACTAGGGCGATGATTCCGACGCGGGCGAAAAGTTTTCCTCCGATTTTCTCTTCGAAGGCCTCGCTGTCAGGAGTCGCTTTTTTTTCCGGCATTATGTATTCATCCGGTTTCGTTTCGACTGTTGGCGGAGGCGGCGGAGGCGGAGAGGCAAAGCTTTCTTTGGCTTCCTCTTCAAATTGAGCAATCGATTCAAGCTTGGCGATTCTCCGGTTTTGCTTTTCCAGATTTTCATTTATGCCGCGCAACTCGTCTTTTATCTGATATAGGATTTCATCGGATTTTTCCCGGGATTCTTCATTTTCCATATTTTTATTTTAAAAAAAATGATTATAAGGCAAATATTGTTCGCCGATAATTTCCATGAATATGCCCGCGATAATGGGGCTGATCACAAGGCCAAAGGCAAAGCCTGCCATAATGAAAGTTCTCCGGCTTGAAAAGAAAGCGATGAGGAAGATGCTCGCGACATAAAAGAGGATTATTCCCAGAATTGGAATAATATTCAAAATAACAGCCAACAGGACGGAGAATCCGAATCCAGACAAGACATCCAGCCACTTTTCCGAAGGATTGAAATAGGCTTTTTTCGTGTGAAAATCCCAGAAATCGGTTTTTGCCGATGCGACCGCAGGGTATTGCGCTTTCTGATTTCCGTATGCCGACCTGATTCCTTCGTCGATGTCCTCTTGGCGATAGCCGGACTTCAAAAGAGTGCCAGCCAGTTTTTCACGGCTAAAACTACTTTTATTTTCCTGGAGATATCCAATTATCTTTTCGATGTTTTCAGGCATTTATTCCTAAAGAAGATTTTATATTTTTTTCCGGGCCGTAAGGGCTTTGATATGGAAAAAATTATTTCTTCGGCTTTGATCGCATCAGCCCCAGTCCGCCGCCTGAGTACGCGCAGCGGGGATTGGGCCATTCGTCCGGATCCGGACAGCAGTCCTCGTCCATGTGCTTGCCCTTGGTCTTGCTGTATCCGGGATGATCGTTTTTTTTCGGACACCTCGCTCCGGAAGTGAATCTTGGCTTTGGAGGACTGACTGCCAATCGAATCGAGGTCTGGACGGGATTTTCTTTTTTTGCCAGATTGAGAGTTGAAACTACGTCGAAAAATTGGGGGAGTGTTTTGGTAAGGGTGATTTTTTCGTCGAAATTTTTGAAATCGTATTTATTTACGGGGCGCGGAACGATATTGTATAAAAATCCGTCTTTGGCCAGGCTGTAAAAGAAAGTTTCATCCCAGCAGGGATCGCTTACCGGAGCGTTTATTTCTTTGGCCAGATATCCGGATTGTCCGAGCGTTATGTCATCGAAGCGGGGGCAGTCGTTCGTGTCGATATTTTCATTTTTTTTCACAAGATTGTCCGTTCCGAGATAGCTGGAAAACCTGGATGAAGCATAGATAAAAACGTCGAAGCCAGTCTGGTTTTTCCCTTTGGAATCCGCCTGGCTGTCAAAAGAAACTTTGAGAAGGTATTTCGACTGGGAGTTGGAGTGGGTTTCTTTGGGAGCTTGCCAGTCGGGGGGATATTTTATGGAGAAATTGTAATTTTGGTTTTCATAAACTTTCCAATTGGCGGTTTCATCCGGCACTTGTTCCAAGTTGGTGGTTATGCCGGACAGCTTCTTCAGTTCGTCCGCATAGGCGGATTGCCGCTCTTTTTTTTGCAGCAGGCTGCCATTATAGTGGGAGAAGCTGGCCGCAACCAAAGCCAAAGCAAACGACATTCCGCATACGGCCAAAATGGTGCCGATTGCAGTTATGTTTTGCCGGTTTCTCAAATACTTCGATACCTTTTTTATTTTTTTCCGCATGGGTGATCGTTTAGCATTTTTTCCATTATACCATATTCTCAAAAAACGCCCACTTTTGCGGACGTTTTTCAATTTCTCCGGCCTAGCGGATCACCGTCCCTGTTTTTTCTCCCATCAGGGCTTTTTTCAGGGCGCCTTTTTTGTATATATTGAAAACAAATATGTTCAGGTTGTTCCGCATGCAAAGTTCGATGGCAGCCTTGTCGATGACTCGGATCCGATCGTTCCGAAAGGCTTCTTTGAACGGCAGGACGTCATATTTTTTCGCCTTTGGATTTTTAACCGGGTCTTCGGAATATACCCCGTCGACTTTAGTGGCTTTGAAAATTGCATCACAGCCGAGTTCGAGCCCGCGCATTGCCGCTCCGGTGTCAGTTGTGATGAAAGGGAGTCCCGTTCCGCCGCCGAGGACCACGACGCGTTCTTTCTCCATGTGGCGGATAGCTTTTTTGCGGATGAAATTTTCGGCGATCTGTTTCATTTCAATAGCGGTCTGCAGGCGGGTCACCACCCCTTTTCTTTCGAGGGCGTCCTGGAGGGCCATGGCATTGAAAATGGTGGCGAGCATTCCCATATAATGGGCCGTGGCTTCATCGAGGCCGGCCTTGCTTCCGGCGACTCCCCGGAAAATATTCCCTCCGCCGGTTACGATCGCGATCTCGACGCCAGTCTTTTTTGCTTCGGCAATTTCCGAGGCCAGATAGGTTATGAATTCCGGATCAATCCCGAATTCCTTCTTTCCTTTCATGGCTTCTCCGGAAAGCTTGAGAAGGATCCTTTTGTATTTCGGTTTCTTTTTCATGGTTTGTTTTTCAAAAAAATATTTAGGCCTATCTATTTATAGCAAATTTCGCGGCGGCTGGCCACAGGCAACCTTGCCAAAAACAAATAATCACACTATAATACCAGGGCATTTTAAAAATCAAATATATTCCCGGCCCCGACGCAAGGTCGAGGCTCCGATCCTCCGACATAACGTCGGAGCGTCGGAGGTAATTATAAATAAAAACCAATGGCGCATGTCTATATTCTCGAAAGCATTCGCAATGGAAAATATTATATCGGCAGTACGACAGATATCAAAAGAAGACTAAAACAGCATCAACAAAATCAAACATCCACAACAAGCCGCTATGGAGGCATTGAATTAGTTTTTTCTCAAGAATACCCGACTTTGAAAGAAGTGAGAATTATTGAGAGGAGGTTAAAGAAGCTTAAAAGAAGAGATTATATTAAGAAAATGATTGAAGAAGGCAATATAAGAATGAAGCCTTAACAATTAAATATTCCCGGGTAGCTCAATGGTAGAGCAGTTGACTGTGATAAACGCAGCTTTCCGTCGTAAGGCGGATTGCAAAACGAGGTTAACTGCTGGAAGCCTAAACTCCGACGTGACGTCGGATATGGTAATCAGCAGCCAAGCTCCGACGTTATGTCGGAGAAGGTTCAGAGACTATCTCGCAAGAGAGTACTCCGACATTTCGTCGGAGGAAACGCCTCGCTCCTCATTAGAGGATGATGATATAGTCCACCCCTTTAGGAAACTAGAGGACAAGTGTAATCAATTGGTTACAGGTTCGAATCCTGTCCCGGGAGCACGGAAGGATGATGTGCATACTCAAGTATGCTATTGAAGGGAGATTTTAGCTCAAACAAAAGGTTTTTGCCTGAAAGACGGCAGTTCTGAAGTAGGAAACTCAAGAGCTGCCGTTTTTCGTTGGCTTCAGAACTTTCGAAAATTTCCAAAGCCCGGTTGGTCAAAGAAAATACAGTGGATGCGGCAATATGGAAGTTTTCATCAGCTTGCGTGTATTCTTCAAGACGGATGTTTAAATCGTGCTGTTTTTCTTTGTATGCTTTCAACTTTGTGTCATATATATCCCGAGTAATACTGCTTTCGACGAGCAGATCCAAAAGCCTGTCGGAATTTTCTTGAATCTTGTTGTATTCGGCTTGAAGCTGTTTTATTGTCCGCTCGTGGAAGCGGTTTTTGTTTTCGTTTATTTCTTTCAGCCTTGCAACTACTTTGTCGACTTTCTTTTGAGGCATTTGAAGATCAGCCAGCATCTTTTTTAGCGGCGCAAGCAATTCTTCCTCGCGAATCCAGACACGCTCGCAATTTCCCTTGAAGTTCGAGCAACTATAATAGACATAGCGTCCCTTTTTGAGTTCCGGGGTGATCGTGCAGCCGCATTTGTCGCAATGCACCAATCCGCGCAAGGCAAAGGGCTTGGCGGCGTATTTTATCGTTTTCTTGTTGAAGCTGGCTAGAATGCCCTGAACATCGTCAAAAAGCCTCTTGGGGACGATTGTAGCGTATTTGTGGGGGTATTCCCGGCCCTTTGAGGTCATTATGCCGATATAGAATTTGTCTTTGAGAACCTTGTGAATCAGGCTTGGACTGACTTTCTTTCCGTTCCGGCTTCGAAGGCCCAGTTTGTCCATTTCGGATTTGAGCGTCTTTATCGAATATTGGCTCGTTCCATAAAGCTCGAACATTTTGCGCACGAGATCGGCCCGTTGCGGATCGAGGACATAATCCGTTTTTCCGTCTTCGACGGCGCGAAGATAGCCAAGTCGTTCCTGTCCGATCCATTCCCCGTTGCGAAGTTTTTGCTCAAGCGCGCGTTTCGTGTTGTCGCTCACGGCGTCCGAATAATATTTTGCCAAATTCAGGCCTATGCCGAACATAAACTTTTCGTTGGCCGAGATGCCGGAATTCACGACAAGATTATCGGATGCGAAATGAAGCTCGATTTTGTTCTGCATGGCAAGCTCATAGAGCAGGGGAACACGCTTGTCAAAAACATTCCGGCTGAATCGATCCACTTTGTCAAAGCAGACGGCGTATTGCTCTTTGTTTCCCTTGATAAACTCAAGAGCCTGATCGAACTCGTCGCGTTTTTGCTTGTACGCGCTTTCGTCAAAGCTGAATTTTTTGGCAACGACAAAACCTTTCCGCTTGCAGTACTCCTCAAGACGATGAATTTGCGCGGGCAAGGAATTGCCAGCTTCTTTTTGTTCTTCAGTTGAAACTCTAGCTAGGATGATTGCTTTCATGCTTATTTTAATTAGCCAATTCGACATCTAAAGCTGAGCGAAAATTGACTACTTTTTTAGTGCGGATGGCCTGAAAATAGTTATTGAAGTCGGCTGGTGTCAGAAAATTGAATTTGTATTGCACACCCTTTTTATTTTTTCGTAGATAGGCATTAATGCGATCAAAATGAGCGAGCGCATACTCGTTTTTCTTTTTGTTTTCTATTGACGGCGCGCTAATCTCGTCATCGTCCTTAATCTCAACCACCAAAACCAAGCCGTCGATTTTAACAAAAAAGTCTGGGCTGAATTTCCCGCGCTTTGGATGTTCGCCTTTCTTCCAGAAGTAATCAATCTCGTAAAAACTCATCGGCGTTGATTTTATCCACGCGGCGACATGCTCTGCATTTTCGGCCTTTACTAGCTCCTTAATAAATCTGCGTTCATTGTCATGATCCGCAATAACTGCATTAAGCGGCGACTTGAAATCGTAATAATTGGCGACTTTCGCGCACTTGAAGCCGCTACCTTCCTCAACCGCTTCTTCGTAAAATTCCTTATATTCATCGGGCATATTTTCCTTTGTCTTTCCTGTATAGAAAAGTGTCTTGCCATTTTTCAAATCAGATGCGCTCGCACTCTCTTGCGGTCGTTCATTCGTTGACACTGAATAGTAATTTGTAGGTTCAAAATCATAACGTACAACTTGAGCTTCTTTTCGTTGAAGCGTACCAAGTGATTGCAAAAACTTTTGTCTCATGCTTTCAGTAATAGCTTTATTCCCTGTTTCTTTCAGTGATTTTTTGACAATTTCCTCCAATTTTTCAACTGGAAACTGTTTTATATAAAATTTTCGATCTTCAACATCCGCTAGATCCTCAAATCGGTGAAACATAATTTCAGCAATTTCGTGCGGCGAATATATCTTGTGTTTGATTCTTGTTTTCCACTGCGTCCGCGCGCCAGTGTCTGCTTCCTCAAATTCAACCGTCATTTCTTCCTCGGGCAATTCTGTGGACAGATCGACATATCCTTTTTTGAAAAGTTGATATGGTTTTTCCTGCTTGTATGTTTCAGTGCGCGATTTCGGGTCGTATTCAATATTCAACAATTCAAAATTAAACTCGGATGATGTAACCGGAAATGTCGGCATGCGGTTTTCAAATTCCAAAACTTCACGAACTAGGTGGCGAATGTCGTCAGCCCAACGATCATGATTGAAAATAGTAACTTCCGGTTGCGGACCTTTCCAGCCGTCTGGTACGCGCAAGCCGCGCCCGAGCACCTGTGCAATGAGCAATTTGCTTTCAAACGCGCGCTTTTCGTGGGGGACAATTTGGAAAACGCGCTTTACATCCCAACCTTCGTTGAGCATTGAAACAGACAAAATCCATTCAACTTTGCTTGTCGCGTTATTCACGCTTGCGAGGCGCGGCAAGTCGGGCGCGTCGCTGTGAATAACTAGTACTTGTTCGTCAATCTGTTCGCGGCTTTTGCTGGTTTGTTCTTTCAAAAACGCTTTGAATTTTTCGGCAACATTTTTGCAACTGCTAATATCTTTTGTAATGACAATAGTGAGAGGACGCAATTTGTGCGCCTTCAGCTTGCGCCGTAGTTCTTCATGGCGATTGAGCACCACCTGCCATTTTTCTTCCTCTGGTTGCCTCGTGCGTGGCATTTCGGCGATATATTGCACTTTCTTCACAAATTTTTCTTCCATTGCTTGGCGCAAGGAGTAGCGATAAATCACATCCGAAAAATATTCGTTGCCGAGATAGCATGTGCCAGAAACGCCGATGATATAGCGAAATCCATAACCGGGATCGGTCAAAAATTCCTTCCACTTCTTCGCCTTGCTCGCAACTTCGTTTGCGACATGGTGCGCCTCGTCGTTCAAAATAAGTGTCCGTTCGCCCTTGCCTTGCAAGCTGTCGCGGACTGATGAGCGCACATGCGCGAGAATGGCGTGATAATTTTCTATGCAAATACTACCTGATACAATACTTTCGCTCGCGTTTATCACGCGCGGCGCGTTTATTGCGGCGGTGGCTGGCAAAAGGTCACGTAAATCGGCATTTCCGGCCAATAGTTCAAACTTTTCGAGCAAACCAGTTTCAATCGTTGTGGACGGACAAAGTATCAAAACTCGATCAACCGCGCCCTCGGCAAGCATAATCGCCGCAATGCCATACATTACATAACTTTTTCCCGTGCCGGTTGCCAAATCGAGCGAGGCGGCAAGTTGATTTGGAAATTGCAAATGCCGCTCCATGTTTCCGGTTGATCCGTATTTCTCTCGCAGAACTTCGTTATGCTCAAAATTTTTTGCCGCTAAATCGCGCAAATCCCGATACTCGCCGCCGAGCAGGTATCGTGAAGCTGCACGAATCGCTTCCTTCTGATACTCGCGGCTTTCACAAAGCTCATCTAAAAAAGCCTCGTACTTGTTCTCATCCCACTTGCGACGATCAACTGAAGTGCTAATCTCCAGCACAAGGTTTTCGTTATGAAATCGTTTTGTTCCGTTTCGTCTTGGCATAATTATTTCTTTGCTTTGACACGACGCGCTGGGGGCGTTATCACAATGCGCGCTTCGTTGCCGTAAATATCCAAAAATACGAGCATGATATCGCCCATAATTTCTTTGGTGGATAGTTCGATTTTCCATTTATTATCTTTTATCGTGTTTGCGTAAAACGCTTTGTCCAAATCAAAAACTTTTCCGTTGTAATCATAATCCACCATCACCATTGAAAGTGCATCGTGCTTGCTCACCTTATCCTTGCCGCGCAAGCGGGCCTTGCTCTCAAATTTCTTTATTTTAACCGATAATGTTTGCTTCTTTAGTACAACTCCAAGTTCGACAATCGGCGGCTGGATAAAATCAAATCCGACTGCCTCAACAGTCTCGTTAATAGCCATTTCGTCGTTCGGCTGAACGAGCGCGGAAAATTCGCGGCGGTGTAATTCGTTTATGAAAGAATACGGAATGCGGAGCGCGTAATATCGCACATCATCTATCTCAATGTAATCCTCTTGGAAAAGAAACGCGCCGCGTGGAGCGATAATGAAGCAGCGATCGCCGACGGTTTTTCCAATACTTGCGTGCAAGTCCGCAATCGTATCTCGGCTTAATTGTCCCTTTTCAAAATGGTTGAAAACATGAACGCTCGAACCTTGTCGCTTGCCGTCCATTTGGAAGCCGTGGGTTTTGTGCGGCTCGTCTTTGCATTCGAAGAGTTGAAGCGCAAAAAATCGCCAATCTTCCCATGGAAGTTTTCGCAGATTCTCGAAGTCGTATAATCCTGCATTATAGGAAGTGAAAGCATTTCCCCTGCCTTCGATACTATCCTTCAACTTGAGTAGTCTTTTTTGAATCGTATAAACTGCAAGTTTGCCAATATCAATCGCAATCCATCGCCGGTTAAATTTCTCGCTAATAGTTGGCACAACTCCTGACCCAGCAAAGGCATCCAAGACAATGTCGCCTTCACTTGAAGAAGCTAAAATTATTCTTTCTATGAGGGGCCAAGGTTTCTCAGTGGGGTACCCGACTCTTTTAACTCCGTCTATTGGGTATCTCGCTGTTATGGCAAACTCCCACCAATCCTCTGGGATCTTACCAAATTTATTGAGGTTGGTTTCCTCTTTGTATTCTTCCTTGCGATTGCTGTTAATTTCATCTGCTGCAAATCCAGAACCAGCAAGACCTTTTTTGAAATTTCCTACGGTCTTCTCGCTGTGTGCTACTCTTACCAGCTTATCATTAAAAATCTGTTGACCTTTGCGTTTAGCGTACCAAAATATAGTCTCGTGCTTTTTGGTAAATTCTTTTTGCTTATCCGATCCGGGTCCATAATAAACCCAGACAATTTCATTAACAAAATTATTTTCCCCAAAAATTTCATCCAATAAAACTTTTGCGTAATGGCCCTTACGCCAATCTAAATGCACAAAAATACTTCCGTCTTCAGAAAGCAGTTCTTTCATTACTATTAACCGTTTTCTCAAAAACTCAAGAAATTCAGCACCGGCGATCCTGTCCTGATATGCTTTTTGATCCTGACTTCCTTTGAAATCGCGTCTAGTTGAAAATGGTGGATCAATGTAAATCAGTCGAACGCCGGGCGTGCCGTCCGCGTTCACTAACTTGCCATCCGTTTTCATTTGCAAAAGTGTTTTCATTGCCTGTAAATTGTCGCCGAAAATAAGTTTGTTGTGCCAGTCAACGCTGTTTTGTCCGAATGTGCTGACTTCTTGAAATGGCACTGCCATAGTGTTGGCGAGTATTTGTTCCTCCATTTCCTTGCCGTTATAGACAAGCTCATATTCACGGCGTTCGGGCGGAAAAAGATCTCGCGCCCATTCTGCCGGAAGTTCCTCGCCGGTTTCAGCGAGCTTCATGCCTCTTTTGAGCAATTCGTAAATTTTTTCTCGTCGCTTTTTGTCCATATGTCTTATTTCGTTCTTGCCTTATTCATAAATCGCTCAAATTCTTTTTTCCCAATCCGAAACTCCTTGCCGAACTTATAGGCCTTCAGTTTGCCAGCCTCAATATAGCGGTAGATCGTCATTATATTGACCCGCAATTTTTCGGCCAGTTCTTTTGCCGTGTAGAATTCCTTTTTGTTCATAATTGATAATTATATTCGTATAATATTGTGCCCTCGGCAGGACTTGAACCTGCAACCTTGACGATAGAAGCGTCCCGCTCTGTCCGTTGAGCTACGAGGGCAAGGAAAACCAACCGCAATAAGTGCGGCTCGCTTTATCTTCTTCTCCTTATCCTCGCGATATGTTTCATAGTTTCATTATACTTTACAATCATTTACATAGCAAATCGTCTATTTTCAGGGGCTGAAAAGCCTCTAATTGATCCCGAACTTGCCCGATCCAGCCGTGGCAATGGGCCGGGTTTTGAATGACATTGAGCTTTTTCATATCGTTTGCGATTCTATACCATGTCCGGCGCGTGGCCTGTTTTTCGAGCGTTCCGCGAAGTTCCCTTATGCCGTCGCCGTCCTTGCAAAGCTGATCCAGTCCGACAAGATAGGCGGCCTCTTTCGGTTTTATGCCCGGATAGCTTTTCGTAATGTTTTTCAATGTTTGCTTCGGGCCGGACGAAAGGCCGAAAAGAAAAAGGTTTTCCTTGACGACCATTTCATTCCAATAGCTCGAAATTATCTTTTTGCAAACATTCTCTTTGAATATATCCTCGAAAGTCGGGTTTTTCGCAAAGCCGTTTTTCTCGAGGACGGCGTTCATTTTTCTTTTGTCGGACAGCCTCGCCTCAATCCTCAAAACCTCCGGCGGCTTTTCCTGTTTTTTGAACTGCTGAAACAACGACAATTGCATTGGCGTTTGATTTTTATCTATGGCCCGTCCACGCGGTTTTGCAAGATCTGTTATTTTGTCATAGACAACAAGTGAATGGGAATTGGCATAAAGCTGTATTGAATGGCCGTCGTTTCTGAAGCTATCGCGGGTCAAGTCCATTTTCTGCGTGAAGTTTATTTTTCCCAGTTCCTTGATGACGCCGCTTGCCATGTAGCTGTCCGAAAGCAAAATATTCTTTGAGGGATGAAAAGCTGAAACGCTGGCGCTTCTTAGAAATTCCTCATCCAGCCAAAGCCCGAAATCGCGAAGACGAACTTGAAGCGTTTGCAAAACAATCCCAAAATCCTTTTCAAAAACTTCATCAACATTATTCCCGAATATCAGTTTTGGAATGGAAAATTCAAATTGAAGCAGTCCCGAGTAGCCCCGGTTTATCCAACGGGGGCGCGGGCGATAAATGCCGTCTTTTTTCTGTGCGGTCTTTTGATTTTTTACAAACTTCTGAAATTCCCCACTTCGGCTGTGTAGATCCCAGCCTAAGTTTTTTAACTTGTCGCCGGAAAAAGCCTTTTGCGGAAGCGAAAGAATGATCGTATCAATCATGGCTTTGTTTTCGTTTATAATTATCGGGATTAATCCGCATATCTATTTTCAAAAGCAAATCATAAAAGCTGACGAGATTTTCCAATCCCTCGTCTTTTTCAATTTCATCTGTCTTTTCCCGGAACGGCTCACTGTTCATCGCTTTCCCGCGAAACACAAAACCCGCTTTGTGCTTAGCTGGTAGTTGTTGCATTGGCGACCAGCCGAGCAGAAAACGGGTTTGATGCAACAACTTTTAACGCTTATTAACAAAAAAACCTCCCAAGAGGCCACGAACAAAAATAGAGTTCATTTTCTCTTGGGAGGTTTTGCCATCCTCGGCCCTCGATCCCAAACGGGATTATGGTGGGGCCCTCAACAGGCATGATATAGCGACTGGCTTGAATGAGTCCCCGGAGGAACACATCGCTATAAGCTTGAGCGTTGTTTTTCCATCTCTCTTTCGACCGCAAGCCCGGCTCTTAAGAACTGTAGTCGACAATCCGACCGCGATTTATAAATATATTACAAAATTGCCGCGGAAATGTCAAGATCTGCTGATATGCTAGTATGATTGCAAGCACTGTCTTATTTTGATATAATTTATCTAGCATTGGCGTACTTTATAATATAAAACAATGAAAAAAAACAAGGCCAGTAAAATTAGGGAAGCTGATTATACGGCTACCCAAGTCGCCGATTATTTTATTCTTCTTGCATCGCAAAAAATTATAGACGAAAATGTTAGTGAGGGAATTACTCCTCTGAAATTGCAAAAACTGCTCTATTTTGGACAAGCGGCTTCTTTGGCAGTATCAGGAAAAAAGCTCTTTAAGGAAAATATTGAAGCGTGGAAATATGGGCCGGTCATCCCTTCCGTTTACCAAAAATATAAATTAAAACTAAATCAGCCCATAACTAATCCAACTGGTTCGTACAAACACATTACGGATAAAGATACGCGGAAGCTGATTCAAGGTGTTTGGGAATTATTCGAGAAATATTCTGCCGGTCAATTGGTCGAAATTTCTCATCGACATGCACCTTGGAAAGAAGCATACGAAGAGGGGAAAAACATTGTGATTCCCTGTGAGTCTTTGAGGGATTACTACCAAAACATTTTTGAGTTGAAAAAGCCGGAAAATGGGAAATAAAAAATTAAAACTAAAAATCCCATTAGAAGAAAGTGAATCGACTGTCTTGGAGGAAACAGTTGCATTGCCATTTCTTGATTCAAGAATAAGATTCAGCCTAAAGAATTGCGATACACGTGATTTTTGCATAAGAAATCTGAATACCGATGAAATAAAAACATTTTATAAGCGACTTGGCTATTTTGAGGACATCACATGGAGGCAGATGCGACAAGTTCCGCGCGAGAAAGGATTTAGCGTAGAGAAGAAAGGAGATTCAAATCACAAAATGTTATCAAGTATGTTTCCTATCTATTCTCTCTTTTTTCATTTCAGAATTACCGGTCTTTCTAATCCATTCCGCGTATTTGTAGCACAAAAAGAAGATTTATGTTATTTGCTCTTATTAGATAAAAAGGGTTGCATCAATCATTAAATTTGATTATACAAATTTTTCTTCGACATTCAGTCTATCTTGGAAAGGAAAAAAGAACGCAAGGGGATCAACAAAAACTCGATTTATAAACTTATAGGAATGTTTTTGTTGACCCTCTGACAACCCGCCGTTGTTGCGACACACTCTTTTTTGTGGCAAAGTTTTCTTCCAAGCTTTCAGTTCAACTTTGACAAAAAAGGTGCGTACGCAAAACGGGTTGTTGTCAGACATTCTTTTTTCCGCAATTTATACAACCCCCTGCCCCCTTTGAAAGGGGAAAGCCTTTCCTTCGCATCGAGCGCGCGGAAAGGCATTGTGCGGGCGCGTTCGCATACGCTTCGCCTTGAGCTTCACTCAAGCCCCGCTATCGCGGGGACGCCCGGGCGGTTTGCAAACACGAAATTATCTTGCAAAGATCCCATAAAATATTTCAATTGTCGCTTTATCTCTCTCCAATCCAAAGTTCTAAGTTCATCCACCAAGGGGAGCAAAGTCAAAAACACATCCCTTTTTGGGATGTTTTTTGATCTTATGTTTTTCGAGGGAAGGATTCGAACAGGAAAGGGGTCGGGAAAACGTGAGTTTTCCCGGGGTGGAAGTATTGAAACCGCAAGGTTTCAAGGAGCGTAGCGACGTTCGATTCCCTGTCCCGGGAGCCATCCTTCGCCAAGGCTACGGAATGGCATGCCATTATGGTATACTATTCTATTATTAGTCTTGGTTTTTGTTATGCACTATACTTATATTTTGTTAAGCTCAAAATCGCACACTTTTTATTTTGGTTCAACAAATAATCTAAAAGAAAGAATTCAGCTTCATAATTTAGGAAAAGTTAAATCTACGAAACCACATTCGCCTTGGAAGTTAGTTTGGTACTGTGCGTTTGAAACCGAGAAACAAGCAAGAGATTTTGAGCTGTATTTGAAATCAGGATCAGGAAAAGCTTTTGCCTACAAACGTTTAATATCTGTAGCCTTGGCGAAGGATTTTGCTTTGGGACGGAAAAGTAGTCCGAAGCATGGTACTCCGAAGCCAAGGCACTCCGAAACGAAGTGATGGATGCCGAAGGCGTAGGATACTGAGTGAAGGATACCTGTCCCGGGAGCAAATGCCAAATAATCGCTTTTATAAGCGGTTATTTTTGTTTTTCAAACCAATCATTGCGACGCAAAGATTCACTGAATTGCCCTCCATGAGCTCATCTCGATCATTGGCTTGACAAATCATTTATATTTTGGTAGCATCTAATGATTTGTAGTATTTTTAAACCTGTCCCAAATAAGCCAGTTTTAAGGATGCTACTCGTTTTTTTCAGCGAGAAAATCCTAGTTCATAAAAAATTTAATCATAATCAGACAAGGGAGGTGTGAAAAGGTGAATTTTGACCCTGTAACCAAAAAAATGCAATTGGACGCCCGATACAAATGGTTGATCGGCGGAGTAGCGGCAATAGTCGTGTCTCCCGTCATCTTCCTGGCCGTAAAGGGCATGGTCGGTTTGGCCTGCGCATTCGCAGTCGGCACTGTGATTACCCAGCTTGCCCCTGTGTTTTCGCTGCGCCTGGCCAACTGGCGGGTGAAACTTTTGATCCAGGCTATTGAAGCGAATCCCATCGAAACCATGATCAATCTGCGTATCGAGAAGGAGGAGGAGCTCAACAAGGCCGGGAAGGAAATTGTGGATTTCGAGACGGCTGTGCGCAACTACGATGATCAGGTCAAGGATTTCTCCCAGACCGACCCGGATGAGGTGGCTGCGTTTCAGGAGATTGCCGACAAAATGGAAGAGGCCCTGCGGTCCATGAAGCAGAACCGAGCCGATGCCCAAACAGCCCTGGAATTGCTCATCTCCAAGATTGGCAAAGCGGAGCGAATCTACAAGATGTCCTTGGAGGCCCAGAAGGTTACCGCCCTTTCCAAGACGGCGGAGGCCAAGGTTTTCCAGGAGATCAAGGAGAGGGTCGCCTTTGACACGGTGAGGACACAGCTAAACCGCGCCTTTGCATCCCTCAGCGAAGCGGTGGATCGCCGCAAACAGATCAATATGCAGGTGAAGTCCCTGCCTAAGATGTCTGAGTCCCCGGCGTAAGGAGGAGGGGTGGAATTATGAAATATCGGATCATTATCTTGGTGGTAGTGGTGGCCCTTTTGGGCTTTCTGTTTATCTTTATGGGAGACGACGGCAAAAAAACGTCTTCCGGCAGCGGAAAGCCGCCGTCCTCAAGATTCGTAATCAACTAAACCATCAACTAAACCTAAGAATAGCGAGGAAAAAGAGATGAAGGGCTTGAAAAAGTGGAATGCCGTGGCAGTTTTCATGCTGTTAGCCATTTTGGCTTGTACCGCAGGTACTTCCCTGGCCGCGGAGGACAAGTTCGTCAAGGAGTGTCCGCCGGATCAGATCATCTTCTCCACCGGCGTTGCCGCGAACACCTTTCACCAGGGCATGCTCAACTATATGCAGCTGGTGCCGGGAGTGATATGCCATCGCACCGATTCCAGGGGCGGCAACATCAACGTGGAGTACCTTTTGGGATTGAATGGCGATGCCGAGGCGGCGCTGGTGCCCATGGATGTCATGGAGTTCATGCGCCGGACCAATCCCGATGTCACCAAATTGCGCTCCATCTGTTCTTTGTGGCCCAATGCCTTGCACATTATCGTGAACAAGAACGGCTACAAAGTTTCCAAGTACTGGGGCGCCACGAAGGAAGTGCGCTACGTCAGCGACTTTGCTGACCTGGAGAATTTGAGCATTGCCGTCTTCGGGAGTCCCGAGCAGTCAGTGCAGCTCATCATGGAACGCATGGGCAAACCCAATTTCTTTTCCGAGATTGTGGTGGCCAAGGACGTGGCTGACGGGAAAAAGCGCCTCGATGAGGGCAAGGTCCAGGCCTTTCTGGTGATGGGCGGTTATCCCATCAGCTATATCAACGACCTCGACCCGGCCAAATTCACGCTGGCGACTGTTGACCCCGGACTTATCAGCAAGCTCGGCGCGCCGTATAAAGTCGTGAAGCTCAACTATCCCAAGCTGGGCGTGAACGGCTTCAATACGCTGGCGGCCGTCAACGAGGTCATCGTGCGCGATTACGACGATCCTGAATGGGTCGAGCGGTTCATCAAGCTCTACAAGGGCTTCAGCGACAATCTTAAAAAATTCAAGCAGATGCGCGGCGGACATCCGGCGTGGCGCGGGGTGGAGGACATCGACAATATCTACTGGACCCCCTACGCTCCCGTCAGGGAATATGTCAAGCAACAGGGCAAAAGCCCTGTCAGCCCTGCGAAGGCTGAGGAACAGCCTGCACCTGCGCCTGCGCCCAAGCCCAAGCGGCGCTAAGCTAAACTGAGCACAAATCATTTCCGCTTCCGCGTAATCTCGAAAACGAGCAATGCGCGGGAGCGGTTTTTTTATATCATTGAAACCGCGCCCGAATGCTTTTGGAATCTCGCGACTTTCAAGGCCTATATAAGCCTTTAATTAGTATTGACAATTCTTATTTTATAATTTATAATACAAAGTCATTGCTGCAAAAATGCACAATGCAATTTACAACCAATCTTTCAGGGAGGGGCAGCTGCATGAACATGTTTTTGCTGTTTATATTGCTTTTAGTAAACACCGGTATCAGCTTTTGGAACGCCTACGCTTGCGGGGCGTACCTAACCGAGGCCAAGATCATCGGCGGCTGGACCAGATTCATGGTTTGGTGCGGGCTTATCATGTCAGCCTGTGGCTTTACCTGGGTATATCTGACCATCGTAACTCTGGTAACCGTCTCCTTTGATATCTTCACTGCCAAACAGGGCGAGATCTTGTTTAAGATGGGCTATCTTGCCCTCATCTTGCCGATTATCGGCAGCGGAATGGCTATCTGGATTCAGAGCCTCATTCAGGCTTACCGCTCCAGAAGCTTCGGCGACATGGCGGTGGCTGGTTGGAACACATTTGCCCAGGTTCACAATACCTGGCAAGCGGCCAGCAGCGCCCCCAGCGCTTTTGAAGACGTGATGGAATTTTTCTCGGGCGACGGTGACAGCGACTCGGCCAAAGGCGCCCTCATGATACTCTTGGTTATCGTCGTCATCGCCGGCGGCATTCTGACCACCGCTGCCATCGCCCGCTGGGCCGACCGGCGCATCGCCATCGACGTGGTGGCATCCCGAGCCTGAGGTTCCGGCCTAGAAGCAAAAGCGAGGAACAGACTATGGTAAGGCTAAGAATAATGCCCTTGGTCGAGGATTTTGGCGAGGCGCTTAATCATCCCTGCGATATCCTTCCGAAGACCCGCCTCGTCTTTACGAGAGACTATCGGATATTCGGACAGTTCAGGCATTTTCCGGATGCTTCGCCCGGCGAAGATGACGTCCTGCTGGAGCCGCCAATTGAACCTCTGCCTCTTCCTCCGGAAATCATGCTGGTCGAGTGCGAGGAAGACGGTGAGATAAAAACTCGGACGGACGGGCTGGGGGTTGAAATTGGCTTCGTCTACGCGAGGCAGCTCAAGGCGCTGGTCATTCCCGAAGACTCATCCGCGGTCAACAAGGCCATCAAGGCGTATATCGACGCCCTCCCGGATGACATCCCGATTATCCTGGCGTGGGAGTGAAAAGTATCCCTTCAAAGTTCTTTGTTTCAAATAGCGGACATCACAGAAATTCTGTGTGGTGTCCGCTTATTTTTTTATTTATCCTTGAGAAAAAGCGGATTTTGACGTAGGATGAAAACAAAAGTCAAAAAAGTTCTTGCCTGATCTTTTCCAACCAACAAAAAAATGTTTCAGGGGGAGATATGGAAGATTTGATTGACATCCGCGGATATCAACTCGTCCTGACCTTCGTCTGGACATACAAGGGCTCGGACAAGCCCGACAATGAGATTTTCCGATACGGTTCCTTTCGGACCAAGTGGGGATTGAGGAAATGGGAGGCTCGGTTCCTCAGGTATCTGGAGAGGGAGCTAGAAGAGGAAAAAGACCGGATTGAAGAGTGTCATCTGGATCGGGAAGACATCGAGATCTTTGATCCCAACGGCACTTTTTTCCAGCCCCTGACGCCGGAACTGAGAGCCGAAGAAATCTTGGACTTCCTCCTTTCCTGGAGAGAGGAAGAATTTCCCGAAGACGCAAAGGGTCCCTTTGTGTGGGAAGGGGTGATTCGCCTCAAGATGAAAAAATTCCGCGCTTTGGTTGAAATGCCCGTTGCGGTTTTTCCTTTCGATAAAGTCGACCAGACCATGCAGTGGGCCAACAAGTTTGTGGCGACGCTCAGCGACAGAAAAGCGGCTTTTGGCAACGTGAGGCTTCAGATTTTGGATGAAGGCATTGCCACGGAAGAAAGCCATTTTTTCGGAGACGATGAGTTTGAACCCGATGAATATGTTTTGACATCGGATCTTGATCCGGAAGAGGAGGGGAAGAAACTTTTCGGCCTTCTGATGCATGATCTGATCAAACAAAGAAACCAATTGGCTTGAATTTCCAACCGGCCCGGGGCGAAACCTCCCCTCGGGTCTTTTTATTGAAAAAAAGCGGGTTTTGGCGTAGGATGAGGATATGGAATTACGTATTTCTTGTCCGCCTCGGGCGGGAAATACTTACCTCGAAATATATGCCTGTCAGAAAACAAGGAGAGGAAAATATAAGAAAGATCACGAAAGTTGGCAAAACTAGTTTTGCCGTCACTCTTCCAATTGAAATGCTCCGCCAGCTCGGCTGGCGAGAAAAGCAGAAAGTAGTGGTGAAACGCATCAAGGGCGGATTGGAGATAAGGGATTATAAAAATAAGTAAGGCTTGTAATTCCGCAGCTCATCAGAGCGAAGGATTAGATTATCGGAGTAAATAAAAAAATTATGCTGGTTTTCATCGACGATTCCGGCGATGCCGGATTTAAGTTGAATAAGGGTTCGACGGAATATTTTGTCATCAGTGCCGTTATTTTTGACGACAACCTTGAAGCCGAGAAAACTGCCGTCGCAATAAAAGAACTGCGAAGAAATTTGAAATTTTCCGACAAAGTCGAGTTTAAATTCAATAAATCCAGAAGAGATGTTAGAGAAAAATTTTTGCAGGTTGCGAATAAATTCGATTTCAGGATCAGGTCTCTCGTCGTTGATAAGAAGATAATCCGAAGTGACGAACTAAAAAACAGCAAAGATTCGTTTTATAGCTATATGATCAAGACGCTTCTCAAGTATAATAACGCGACTATTTTTGATGCATCAATAAAAATCGATGGAAGTGGTGACAGAGTATTCCGCAGAAGTTTCATTTCATATTTGAGAAAACAGCTCAACTCCCGCCAGACAAAAATTATAAAGCAATGCCGTCTGGTGAATTCAAAAAACAATGTCCTCATCCAAATGGCAGACATGATCGCAGGAAGCATACGAAGAAATCGCGACATCAAGAAAAATGACCACGCTGTTTACAGAAATATCATAAAGAAGCATATTGAAGACGAATGGCCGTTTAAATAACAAAAAACAGCCCCGAGGGGCTATTTCCGACCACGTTCCTAGACTGGTTGTCCCAGCCACACCACCATCCGGTGATAGTTCGGAATACAGGTCTTGGTACATATAGTACTACCATAAAACTGAAAATATTTCAACCCAATTGTGGATAACTTTCGATAATTTGCTTGTCCCGTATCACAAAAGTTGGCAAACAGCGCATAAATATGACAAAATGAAAGAGGAGATTTTAGGCATATATAAGGGGAAAGTTGTGATTTGGGGCTTTATTTAAGGGATTAATTAAAGATAATAACAAAGAATTACGTATTTCTTGTCCGCCTCGGGCGGGAAATACTTACCTCGAAATATATGTCGGTAAGAAAACAAGGAGAGGAAAATATAAGAAAGATCACGAAAGTTGGCAAAACTAGTTTCGCCGTCACTCTGCCAATTGAAATGCTCCGCGAGCTTGGGTGGAGAGAAAAGCAGAAAGTTAAGGTTGCGAGGATTAAGGGCGGGTTGGAGATACGAGATTATAGGAGTAAAAAATAGGTTATCCACAAAGAGGTGCCTTGCTCACATAGTGATATAGTGATATATTATCACTACAAAGCAAATAAAAATAAATCAATGTCAAAAAATAAAGAATTATTAAAAAGTATTGCTACTGAACTCAATGTTCATCCAATTCACTTGAGAATGTTTATGGTGAATTTTAAATGCAAGCCTGATAATATAAAATCCTTTTTTGAGAAGAATAATATTGAGAAACCAAGGCCTTTTGTAAAGTGGGTCGGTGGGAAAAGGCAATTGGCAAACCAGTTTAGAGATCTCGATCTTTACCCGCCAGATGAATTTGATACCGAAAAAGCGACATATTTTGAGCCCTTCGTCGGAGGAGGTGCAATGTTTTTTGATTTATCGCCGAATAAAGCCGTAATTTCTGATATGAACGCCGAGCTTATCACGACCTATAAGGTTATAAAAAATAACGTCAACGCACTTATCAAGAAACTTGCATTTTATCAAAAGAAAAACAGCAAAGAGGACTTTCTGAAAATCCGGGCGAAAAAAATAAATAAATTAAGCGATGTGGAAGTAGCAGCGCGCTTCATATATCTTAATCGCACGGGATTCAACGGACTATACCGAGTGAATCAAAAAGGGGAATTCAACGTTCCATTCGGAAAAAACAAAAATCCATTGATTTGCGATGAAAAAAACTTAAAGAAAGTCAGCGCTGTTCTGAAAAACACAAAAATATTTCGACAGGATTATAAAAAAGTTTTGGACAAGGCAAGAAAAGGAGATTTCATCTACTTTGATCCGCCATATTATCCCATCAGCAAAACCTCGGCTTTCACGAGCTATACAAAAGAATCTTTTTTGGAAAAAGAGCAAACAGAACTTCGAGATATTTTTGTGAAACTTCACAAGCGAGGTTGTTTTGTTATGCTTTCCAATTCAGACACGACATTCATTAACAAGTTATATTCTAACTTGGACAAAAAAATATCAATTCACAAAGTTTTTGCAGGGAGAGCAATAAATTCAAAAGGAAGCGGAAGAGGAAAAATTAGCGAGGTTGTGGTGATAAATTATTAAAGGAAATCCCAATTTATTATGACAAGAGAGAAATTGATGGAATTCATGTCTTTTAATCAAAAAACTATACGGCCCATAGAAACTTTTCAAATAAATGGTAATTTCATTTTAGGAATATATAATGGCTCCTTGAGTAAGCATGATATTCTAATAAAGTATCGACAAAGAAACAGAGGAAACTGGTCCAGGATAAGAACACCGAAGCATATACACTGGGCCGTTGATATTCTTATCAAAATGAATAATGAAAATATAGAAACAAAAAAATTTATTAAGTTTCTTATCAAAATTTGGGAGAATGTTAAGCCAATTAAAAATGCAAGAGATAAGATCGATTATCTAAAGATAGAAAATTTACTCGAAGAAACTAAGAATAATATAAGAGCCTATAAACGACTCAGTAAACATGGTGAGTATAGTATAAATTTCCTTGTCTTATTGGCAAAACTATTAATGATTCAAGAAAAAACCAATCTGGAAACAGCTTACATGTTCAGAAGTTTATTAGAAGCCTTAAAAAATGGTGGAGATATTTTCAAAATTGTTTCGACCGCTACACATAATCGCAGATAAATATATAAACATAAATTATGAAAAAGGATGGAATTGGGGGAGCAAATACACAAACAGGAATTCATTTCGAAAACAAAATAGATTTGTTGGAATTTCTGGACAAAAAAATTAAGGGTTATTCCGTCGAAAAAACCGAAATTGGACACAATATACTTTATAATAGCAAAATAATAGCTCAATCTTTTCGAAAACATGAGCTTTATAAGTTCTTAGCTTCGCAGGATATTGATTATAAAAAATATTTATCTAAAAAATTGTTACCAGACGACGCTATTTACGTTATTAAGGAAAACACACTTTTCATAATCGAAGTTAAATATCAGCAGGTTGAAGGTTCTGTAGATGAAAAGCTTCAGACATGTGATTTCAAATTGAAGCAATATAAAAAGCTGTTTTCTGAATTAAACTACGAGGTTGAATATATATATGTATTAAGCGACTGGTTTAAGCATGACAAATATAAAGATACTCTTGAGTATGTAATCGAAGTGGGCTGCAAATATTATTTTGAATATTTACCACTTCACAAGATCGGCCTACCTGTTCCAGGTAGGAATTAATAAAAATGAAAAAAGAAATAAAGCTTCATCCAGATAATTTTAATTTGGAATGTACAACAGTTTGGTCGTTTCCTCGTCGCGGTAATTGGGCGACGCATAAATCGGATTGGCGTGGAAATTGGGCGCCGGAAGTAGTGCGTAATTTAATCTTGCGCTATTCAAAGGAAGGCGATCATTTGCTTGATTGTATGATTGGCGGAGGAACAACGGCCATTGAAGCCAAAATTTTGAATCGCCATATCACTTGCATTGATGTAAACGAAGAGGCATTGAAACAAACAGCGAAAGCGTTGGAATTTGAAGTCAATAATAATTCTCGACAAAGAATCAAAAAATGCGACGCTCGTAAAATGGATTTTATTAAAAATGAAGAAATAGATTTCATTCTCACCCATCCGCCCTATGCGGATATTATAAAATATAGTGATGGAAAATTACCCGAGGATTTGTCGAATATTCATGATTTAGATACTTTCGTGGGAGAAATGGAAAAAGTGGCCAAGGAATTATATAGGGTTCTGAGAAAAGGAAAATATTGCGCGGTTCTCATCGGCGATACTAGACGCAACAAAATGTACCAGCCCTTGGCATTCAAAGTAATGGATAAATTTTTAAAGCAGGGATTTTTACTAAAAGAAGATATAATCAAAAGACAACATAATTGCACCGCCACTGGTTTTTGGGTAAACAAATCCAAAGAGAGCAATTTTCTTTTGATCATGCATGAGCACTTGTTTGTCTTCCAAAAAATTTAGACCTAAAACCATCGGAATTGTAATTTTTTGGAAAAAATATCGCTCAGATTCCGGCATAAAAAATATATTTATATATAAACCCCAAGGGATAATTTCAAAACTTTGGGCGGAATAATCAAAATACTATGAATCAAATTGTTTACGTATTAACAAATGAGTCAATGCCGGAATTTGTAAAAATAGGCTTTACTCACGGAAATATTGAGGAACGCATCCGCCAGTTAGACAGAACGGGAGTGTCGTTACCATTTGAGATATATTATGCGGCAATAGTTGATGATGCTAAGAAAGAGGAAAAATGGCTGCATTCTATATTTGCTGATAGACGAGCGAGAGATAATAGGGAATTTTTCAAAATGAATCCTGAATATGCAGCCCTCGCATTAAAGAGAGTTGAGATTCGTGAAGTCATTGTTGATAGCGGCTTAACACCGGAACAAGAAAAAGAAGTCGCGAAGGTAAAAGAGAGGCGTTCACGATTCCATTTCGCTCATTATGGAATTCCTGTGGGTTCAAAACTTACTTTTACTAGAGATTCGAATATTATTGCCGAGGTCGTAGAAAAAGACAAAATAAAAATTAATGGAAAAATTGATAGTATGTCAAAATTTGCTATGGAACTTCTCGGATATAAAAGACAGCCTCAGGGCACGCTTTATTTTGAGTTTGAGGACGAAATTTTGGATGATCGCCGCCGTCGATTAGAGGAGGAATTATAAGGTAAATAAATAATTTATACCCGTTCCTAAAACTAGACTTTAGGAATTAGAAGAATTACGTATTTAATTAAGTAATCCCGGCGGGGGATAACAAATAACTTAGCATCTTGATACGGCCGTATGATTTTGCTAAAATAAGGCTATGCATAAGATTGGACAGGTAAAAAGAAAAATCCTTCTGGCGCTCATGGGAGGCGCCGCTTTGGGGTTCTCTAGCAATCCTCGCCAATATTACAGAAATCTCCGCATCATCAGAAGCGAATGGAAAAAAATTATTGGGCTATTCATATGGGGCAGAATAATGTGTCTGCCAATATGGCGTATAATGAAGGTTTCATTGCAATAGGCTGGAATGAAATTGCAAAAGACCCCAGAGAATACCAAAAAATAGATAAAGGAGAATTTGTTCGGCAATTAAATCCTTTGATGGAAAAAGTATTCCCGAATCACAGCAAGGGATCCCGTGGGCAAAGCCTCGAGCAATTATCGACATTGCAACTGCTATTTTTTTAATTACTTCTAGTTTTTTCTTTAGGCCTGCCAGATGATCTAAATAACATGACAATCCATTATCACAAGCCAAATTATCAATGTCCACGCTGCACACAGGTGTTTCTTCCTTATAAATTGAATATCGAATGCCCAAATTGCGGAATGCAGATTGACAATGAGGATGTCGAGGAATATCTGGATGTTGTTGAATCAATTGCCGGATCAATGAGAATGCACAAGTGGAGATATGGCAATTATCATCCCGGCGTTTGGTATACCGGAAATATAATGGATCATATCCAGGGAATAATTTATCAGATTTTTGATGCAATGGAGAAAGTAAAGCCAAAAAATGAAGAAGAATATCTGAAAGAATTGCTTGAAAATAAATTTGATTGGGGCGAGCAACAATATCTATGCAAACATATCCAAGATATTACTGCCGAGATTTTCAAAATATATAAGACTAAGAATTTATCCGAGATAGAATATTCACCGCCTGCGCAACCAACAAGATCCGAAAGGATAAAAAATTGGTTTCGCAAGTATTTGCCATAATCTTGTTTTATAAAAAAAGAATTTTATTATTTTCTTCAATTGCAATAGCTATTATTCTTATTGTTTCGGGTATTTATTACATGGCAATCTTTTTGCCACAAAAACAAAGGAATGATTTGGAGTGAGTCGGAACGGAGATGAACGAAAAAATTGAGCAGGAAAAAATGCCCTTTAGAAGTGTTGGAATTAAAGTCAGTGATTAAAAAATAATTACGTAATTAATTATATAATTCCGGCGGGGAGATAAATCAGAGATTGCAACTTTCCCGCTCAACCATAAATTAGCATTTTGATACGACCGTATTATTTTGCTAATATAAGGCTATGTATAAGATTGGACAGGTAAAAAGAAAAATCCTTCTGGCGCTCATGGGAGGCGCCGCTTTGGGGTTCTCTCGCAATCCTCGCCAATATTACAGAAATCTCCGCATCATCAGAAGCGAATGGAAAAAAATAAATCAGCAAACTTTTACCCGCTCGATCCGCCGGCTCTCTGTTGAAAAATTGCTTGAAGAAAAGAAGCTTCCCGATGGATCTTTCAAATTGGTTTTGACGGACAAAGGCAAAAGGGAGGCAAGAATATTGAGCCTCATAGGAAACTCCATAGATTTCAAAAAGCCAAAACGCTGGGATGGAAAATGGCGGCTCGTCCTGTTTGATATTCCGGAAAAAAACCGGCTGTTTCGCAACATCCTGCGTGAGCATTTGCGCAACCTCAAATTTTTGAAGCTTCAGAATAGCGTTTTTGTTTCTCCGTATCCGTTTGAAAAACCGATCCAGGAACTTGTTTTGCTCTATTCGGCCAGTCCCTATGTCAGGATTGTCACCGCCACAAGCATCGACAATGAAGCCGCCCTTCGAAGACATTTTTTCAAGAGATAAAAAAGTAGCAAAATAATACGGCCGTATAATTATGCTGTATTGGAAAGAAATGGGATTGATGATTGGCGGCTTTCGGGTTTGGAGATTTTGGAATAAAAATAACTATTCAATAAAAATTTATGAATACGGACAATTTGGAAAAGCTTAATAAGTGGGCGAGCAAATTATCCCTTGAGGAAATAGAAAATTTGCCGGAAGACGAGATTTTGGAGATGGTCATGGAAAGGCCCGGACATCCTGGACAATACGGCTTTATGCTGCAGCTGCCTTTTTTCAAGTCGCAAGAGCATTTTTCCGAAACGATGCAGGCACTGTTGCAAAGATTGCATAAAATAGATGATCTTGAGGAAAAAATGAAAAAATAGTGACCGTTTCCCAACATCCGATGTCGGGAAGTGACCCGTCGAAAAATTTCAGAAGATTACATAATTTCCTCCAAAGGCGGACAAGAATTACGTAACAACCTCAAATCAAAACTTGCAATAAGTTAAGAAAAATTAAGGCTGAATAACAAATAATTATTATGAATAATAAAGTGAATGTTAGATTTTATGAAAAGTATGCCTGGGCAGTTTTTCTCATCATCGGAGTTATGGTCATAGCTGGCGGGCTTCCTCACGCATTTGGCTTCAATACGGATCCGGCATTGGTGAAAAATATCAGTGGCAAAACAATCGATGACTTGAAAGCATCAAGTCCGCCCATTTTCAACTTATACAATTTCTATTTTAGCGGCGGAGGCTTGTCTGACTTGGGATTTGCTTTTTTCCTTGTTGCCATTGCTTTGACCGCTTATAGAAAAGGGCAGAAGTGGGCTTGGTATGCTTTTTGGTTTGTACCGGCTTACTTTTTGGCTTGGATTGTCCTCAGCTTAACCCTTCCTCCTGCAGCGCGATCGTCGCTGTTTCCGCCATTAGTGATAATTATCGTTTTGAGCCTGGCAGGCCTTCTTTTGCCGTTTAGAAAATTCTTTCCAAAAAAGGAAATGAAATTATGAAAAAAATGAAAAATCGTGACCGTTTCCCAATATCCGATGCTGGGAAGTGGCCCGTCATGACATTTATTGTTAGGATTTTTTTCAGGAGTGATTGAAAAAATAGGAGTCTCCATGGTGGCTCTGGCATATTTTTTAAAGTTGAGCTTCAGGATTGGATAATATAGCAAAACATCAAAAAGAGAGGGCGAGTGTTCATCAGCTTTGAGATTGACTTTTTGCCGCGATTGTTCTATACAGTATTCAAAATTATAACAAAGAGGTAAGGAGGCCACCTTGATAAAAATCAAAGTTTTGCTTATGGCGGTTGGGGCTGGCATGCTTATTTTTTTGGTTTTACTGGGATGTTGCCCGCCTTCATCCTACATGAACCAACACATCTATACCTGGCGAATTCGAGGGCAGGCAACGTCAATGCGTTGCGACAGTTGCCATTCGAGGAATAGCCTGAGCGAATTCTGGTATAGGGGCGATCGGAGCGGGGCAAGGAGAAGCGTCACTCCATTTCAAGTCCCGCCCCACAAAATACCGCTGCTCTCGTCGGACGTTTATATGACGAACGGGTGCCTTTTCTAAGGAGGTGAAGCGGAGTCAGAATCTGGTCCAGGCAACTGCTGTCTGGACCAATTATTTTTCAAGGTAAGATATTTCGACTTCCTAAGCATCGGATAATCGGAAACGGCGGCACTGAAAATTTTTAAGGCCGAACTCCAGGAAAAGAATAATTACGTAATTTCCTCCAAAGGCGGACAAGAATTACGTAATTTTTGTTTGTCTTGGACGGGGATTACTAACTTTTTCGCTTCTTGATACTGTTGACTTGAGGTATCGTTTGGCACTAGACTAAAGGACTCCGATATGGAGGCTCTGCAACTTGAAAAAAAGGGAGGGCGATATGTCCAGCTTATTGGATTTGGCCACGGCTATTCCCGCGCGGTTCGTCGCAGTGATGATTGTCGGATACATATTGTTCATCCTCTATCTCCTGATCGATCTTTTCTTTCTCGTCATGAGACGTCATTTTGGGAGAATAAACATTGATCTGGTGCATTTCACCAGAAACGACAACTCGGATCTGCAATCAAACGAACTTCTTTTCCGGACCGTTGAAGGGCCGATATTCTTGAAGAAAGAATACAACAATCACTTTCTTTTCTGGCGAGTGATCTTCCGATCGATGAGAGCGACGTTTGACGATCCGGTTGTGACTTTTGGAAAGCAAACCTATGCGGCCTTGATTCCCTTTCGGGAACGAGTTTCCTCAAAGTGTGCTCTGGGGCACTTTAAGCGGGCATTCAAAGATCCATTTAAGAAAAAGAAATTTTGGCTTGTGATGGTGGATGAAAAGCTGAGAAGCAAAAGGAGGAATATTCTCAAGGTCCTTTTGATTCAGGAAGAGGACCTGAAGAATATTGAAGAATACCGCGAAAATCCACCGTCATCGACAAGAAACTTTGAGATGTTCGAAAAGGTAGCCCGGGCATTTCAGAAAAATCCAGAAGCTTTTCTGGATGTAGAGGTCGTCGTTTCCTAAAGGAGGAGCAATATGTCCCGATACACAATCATGACTGCTGCGGAAGGGCGGAAGTTCATGCCGAATGTCTGGAACTTGTTTTTCAAACCTCTGACGGAAGCGGATTTCTTCGTCGAGCCGTGGGAAAATTGCGAGCTCCGCGACTGTGCGGATTTTCAACTGGGGATCGGAGGGGATCAGCCGGGCGAGATCTTTTTCTTCGCTTCTGATGAGAAGCTGATCAAGTTTCTCAGCGAAACGCTGGGAGAGCTTTTTCTTTTCGGCGCCTACAACCAGGTAAACGTCTGCCAAATGAGGGCGGGCGGAACTGTGGCGCTCGCCGAAGGATACCCCGAAACCGAAAAGATCAGGAAACGTCTGCGGGATGTCATCCAGCACCGGGCGGGAGAAGCGCCCCGTACCCGCCGGCTCGACAAAAAGGAAGCCGAAGAGCGGTTCGCCATTCTCGAAAACGGCCAGCTGTTCCGTTTTCTTGTCAGTTCCTATGCGTACAGCATGTACGAGCGCGGCTGAAATTTCCTGCGCTGAAAAAGGAGGCATTCGCCGTGATAGTCTTGATGAAAACTTCGGAAGGGTTTGTCTGGATGCCGATTCGCCGTTGCACATTGTGCGGACAGGAAAATCCCGAACAGCTGAAAAAATGCATCGGGCAAAAGGAAAAGGAGCTTGCGGAGTTTTTGAAAAACGGGGGAGAGTTGAGAGCGGCCTGAATTTTTCGGCGGGATAACCCGGACCGTCATAACCCACCAGCAGAAAACCCATCTGCGCTATCGGTGGGTTTTTTATTTGCCTGGGCTGTTGAAATAATTTCATATCAGCCGTGTAATAATATGTGGTCAGCTTCAGGCAAAAAAAATTATTTATAAACATTAATGGCTGCGACTTCGGTCTTTCAATTGGCCGGGGCCGCATCGAAAAAAAATGAACAGAGTGGTCCATTTCGAAATTCAAGCCGATGACATCGAGCGGGCAAAGAATTTTTATCAGAAAGTATTCGATTGGAAGATTGAAAAGTATATGAGCAAGGAAAAGAGCGGCATGATGGACTATTGGATGATTATGACCGGCAAGGAAGGAACCCCGGGGATCGACGGGGGCATGTACCAGCGTCCGAAGGAAGACCAAATTCACACCTTTGACGGTACGATCGAAGTGGCGGATATCGACAAGGCGATTGAGGTGGTCAAAAGCAGCGGCGGAACCATCACCCGCGAGAAGAGCGAGCTTCCCGGCGTCGGATGGTTCGCGAGCGCCAAAGATCCGGAAGGGAACCGCTTTGCCATGATGCAAGCAGTTGGCTGGCAAGTGAAATAGTTTCCATAAAAAATAAGGATAATCTTATGTAAAAAATCATGTTCCAATGGGTTTTAAGCCGGCTATATATCCGGCCAAAAAAGGCTCCTTGGGCCTTTTTTGAATCTTTCCATTAGCAGCGGTCAGTATCATTGCCAACGCCCTGTATTTTCTGTAAAGTAATAAGGTGTTTGCTCATGCTAAATAAATTTTAATAAAAAAACAGATGTCGAAGATCCGCAAAATTTATCAAAATAAATGGTATAGGCTTTTGGCGGTCGTGATCCTGATACTTGCCGCGGCGGGCGGGTATCTTGCCTGGAAGACCGGCATCACCATCAACAAAATTTCCAGTTCGGAAAACTCGGCTTTCGGGAGCCTCTTTGGCGATAGCTCGACTCCGGAAGAACAGGATGGCCGGATCAATGTTTTGCTTTTGGGGATGCGGGGAGCGAATATGCCTGGCGGGGGTCTTTTAGCCGATTCGATCATGGTGGCATCCTTTGATACCAAGAACAACAAAGTTGGATTGATTTCGGTTCCGCGCGATCTTTATGTCCAGATTCCGGGCACGGGAGAACGCGGCAAGCTCAATTCAGTTTATTCCTATTGGGAAAGCGGCGGGAAAGGCCAAGGCATTCAAAAGATGGAAGAAATGATGGGAACGATCACTGGCCTCAAGATCAGCAAAGGAGTTGCCATCAATTTTGAAGGATTTAGGCAAATGATCGACGCGGTTGGCGGAGTCGACGTGAAACTGGCGAAAGGATTTTCCGAGCCGCTGCAATTTGTGGAAGGAAAAGAGTGCGGAGGCGAATTTTCTTTGCCGGCCGGCACGAACCATCTCAATGGGGAAAAGGCCCTTTGCTACGCCCGGTCGCGTGTGACCACCAATGACTTCGACCGCTCCAAGCGCCAGCAAATCATTCTCCAGGCCTTGAAAGGAAAAATGATTTCGCTCGGGACGCTTGCGGATTTCGGAAAGCTCAACAAGATTCTCGACATAGCCGGAGCGAATGTCAAAACGGATCTCACCCCGGAAGAAATGAAAGGTTTTTACGATCAATATGGCCAGATGAAGGAAGCGGATATTGTCCAGTTATTTTTCGAAAATTCCGAAAAAGGTTTGCTCCGGGTTCCGGAGGCTGGAACGGGACTTGGTTATGTCCTGGTTCCGATCGCTGGGCAGGACAACTACTCCAAGCTCCAGGAAGCCAGCCGGAACATATTCAGCGGGACGGCTCAATAGGGATGCGTGTCAGAAAATATCACTCCAGTTGATTTCTAAAACCATATGCGAAAACTTCGGATAATTTTGAACATAATCGCGGTCCTGTCCGTCGGAGGGGTGTTTTTTTTGCTGCTCAAAAAACAGCCGGCAAAGGTTACCGTGCCACCCGCCCAGACATACGAAACTGCCAATGTGTCCCAAGATAAAAATCAAAATTCTTCCGCGCAGGATGCCGTTCTTCCGGCTGAGGTCAACCTGGCCGTTCCGTTCACTTCCCAGGCCCCGCACCAGAACTGGGATCTTCCCTATCAGGAATTTTGCGAAGAGGCATCCGTCTTGATGGCGGCCAGCTTCGTGAAAAACGAAAGAATCAATTCTCCCGATGACGCGGATAAAAAAATGCTGGCCATAATGGACTTTGAAGAAAAAAAATTGGGTTTGAGTAAAGATATTTCCGCCGAGGAAACGGCTGTGTTACTGAGAGAATTCTACGGCCTTGAAAAAGTCCAAGTGGTTTCCGATCCTACGGAACAGGGCATAAAAAAATCCCTTGCCGAAGGCAGGGCGGTGATTGCTCCGGCGGCTGGACGGGATCTGAAGAATCCAAATTACAAAAGGCCGGGTCCGCTTTATCACATGCTGGTTATCAAGGGATATGGGAAGAACGGCGATTTCATCACAAACGACCCCGGTACCAGGAATGGGGCAGATTATGTCTATAAGCCTTCCGTGCTTCTTGGCGCCATTCACGACTGGAACGGCGGCGACGTTTATATGGGAAAAAAAGTGGTGATAATCGTCGGCTAGACAGGACAGGTTCTTTTCAGGCAGGATGGCAAAAGGACGAGGAGGATGGCGAGCTCAAGCGCGCTTGCGAGAAAAAAAGCGAAAGGCAGGGCGACAATTCCCCAGGACTGGCTCAAAAAAAATCCTCCTGGAACGGCAACAATGATTCCTAAAATGCTGACCGCGACCGGTATGGTCGTGTTTTTTGTTGCGTAAAAAGCTCGCGCTAAAAGGTGGATCAATGCTTCGGTTGGAATGCTCAGGCAAAAAACTCCCAGAGCCGCCGCTGTTCTTTGTATGTCATCGGATTGAAATTCTCCGCCCCCGAGAAGTATCCGGATGAGAGGCTCGCGGATAAAATAAATAAAGACGGCTGCCAGAAGGCTCAGAGTCCCGATTATAAAGAATGAACGCTTGAGGGTAATCCAGAATTGATCCGTTTTCTTTTCGCTCACTGCTCCCGCCAGAATCGGAAAACTGGTCGTGGCGATGGTAATGCCGATGAGGCTCACGGGAACGCTCTGAAAATTACGGGCAAAGCTGATGACGGCGATGGAGCCTGGGACAAGAGTCGAGGCAATGGCGGTGAATCCCCAAAATGTGGCGAGTTCGATCGGATGGCCGAACATCTTTGGAATCATAAGGCGGATAGTTTTCCGGAATTCGGGGGTTTTGACGGAAAAAGCCGGTTTGAAGCGGAACCCTTCGCGCCAGGCATCAACCGCTCTTACTAAAAGATGGAGTGCGGCACCACAGACAGTGCCAATCGCCACTCCCATTATTCCAAAGTATGGGACGAGAAGTAGCGTCCCCCCGATTATTCCGAGATTATAGAGGACCGGCGAGAGGCCGTAGAAAAGAAACCTTCGCTTTGTGACGAGCATCGCGCCGATAGCGTTTGAGGCCGCGAAAAAAATAGGGGAAAGCGCTAGAACGCGTATAATTTTCACGACAAGGAGTCTGTCTTGGAGATCAAAACCCGGCGCGACAAATGTACTGATAGGTCCGGCGAAAAAAATGATCAATACCGCCATCAAAAGCATGGTTCCGGTGGCGGTAGAAATGACCGAATTTATATATTCATTCGCTTCAGCTTTGCTTTTTTGCATGAGTCCGGTCAGGATTGGCACGAAAGCCGCGGCGATTCCGCTGGCGATGAGGATGTTGAACATCAAATCTGGGAAAAGAAATGCCGCATTGTAGGCATCGAGAGCTCTCGTGGCGCCAAAAGTTTGGGCGAAAAAATGGTCTCGCACCAAACCTAAAAGATACGAAGCGAACGTGGTGATTGCCAGAACGACGCTGCCTTTGGGAATATGTTTCAGAATTCTTTTCATATGAAAGGCGGTTTATGGGACGGTTTAGAATTCGTCATAAGTATCTTATCAACTGATGACCGAAAAAAATGTATATTCCGGACGTGATTCCTTCGCCGATAATGACCCCGAGGACAAGTTTTTTCAAATCGACCCGGAGCGATCCGGCGACATAGCAGATCAGATCGGTGGGGAGAAACGGGAAAAAGCTCCAAAAGACGATGATCGGCAGTTCGCGTTTTGAGAATTCCGATTTCAAGCGGGATATTTGTTTTGGATATTTTTTTTCAAAAAATTCGTCAAAACCGAGAAAATCGGAAAAGCGGTATATGCTGGCCGATGATATCACAATGCCGGCCATTGTCAGGACAAAAAGAGGAAGAGGATTGAGAAACAAGAGGCCAAGGACTATGAGGTAGGTCACCGGAATCAAAGTGAAGCCCCGCAAGGATCCGAGCAAAAGAAAAAAGGCAAAGCCGAAATAGGCAGATATGCCAAAAGCCGATTCGAGCTCGCGCTGAAAAAAGACGCGGTGGAAAAAATGCACGTACAGCGCGCCGAGCGCAAAAAGAATCCAAGCGATAAATATATATTTTTTCATCAAGGTAAACTTATTTCCGAAATGTCTTCCTTTCAATACTATTTTATTTGCCGCTTTGGCGCAATGATGCAACTCATAGATGCTATATGGAGTGAATACTAGTTTATTTTCTTGAAAGTGATTTTATAAGATGGTTCGTATTCTGCGTTGTTTTTGTCTTTGAGATTGATACTTTCCCCTTTCATCAGGGTTGTCATGGCGATATCGGTCAGCATCTGATCGAGATTTTCGATTTCTTTTTTCGCTTTTTCCAGTTCTTCATATCTTGATCCCATCTCGGCCTGCACGGCGGATTCGAGCGCCTTTTTTTTATCGCGGAGCTTCTTTATTTCTTCTCTCACATCCTCATATCCGCTGGATTGAACGAGGGCATCCCGATATTCCCGGCCAACTTCTTTTCGCACTTCTTTGTGTTCCTGGATTTTGTCGAATACTTCCTGCATATTTTGCCTGCCCGAAATGCTTTGATAATCTTTATCATCATGCATATGTTTTATTCTTTATTAAAATTATTTATTGCTATGGCTATCCCCGCACTTCAAAGCAGGCGGGCATACGTTTTATTTTCCAAAAAAATTAACAACTTTGTTATCCTAACACAAAACGGATGGAGTGGAAATAATCGAGCTCATGCAACGCATTATTAATATTGACAAAAATAATATTCTGTTCTATCCTGATGAGTCCAAACTTGGACGCCGTGTTTTTTGATGTATCTTTTGACAACTAATAATTGTAAAAAAGGACAAAAGGAAATCAAAATGGAGTTAAAGGATTACTGCCCGCATCAATGCATGTGCATCTGCCATACAACCAATGCGATGCATATTATGGCTTGTTGCGATCAGTGCGCCATTTGCGGCCTCAATATTAAATTCGGCGCGATGGCTGAGCACCTGAGAGTCTGCCACGGACACGACCAAACGAAGCACTGAAAAAACACGATCCAAAGGCTTTGACCGATGAGCCTTGAGCAAATGCTCTCAACGGTCTTTTTTTATTGGACGCAAAAGGGGAGTATGCTACCATTCCCGTATGGAAAACAGTCAGGAAAAATTTGATATAGCGGTCATCGGAGGCGGTCCGGCCGGCATGATGGCGGCAGGACGGGCGGCGGAGCTGGGCGCGCGGGTGGCGCTTCTCGAAAAAAATGAGAGTCTCGGAAAAAAACTTCTGCTAACCGGTAAAGGCCGCTGCAATCTGACGCAGGCTCAGTTCGATCTCAAAGAAATGGTCACAAAATTCGGCAAAAACGGAAAGTTTTTGTTTTCCTCTCTTTCGGCTTTCGGTCCAGAGGAAGTAATCAAATTTTTTGAGGACAGGAAATTGCCCATCAAAACCGAAAGAGGCGGCCGGGTTTTTCCAGTATCGGACAAATCCCGGGATGTCCTTCGGGTAATGCAAAAATATCTGGAAAAAGGAAAAGTTGAGATAATTCTGGACAGTGAAATTCTCGGATTTGAAAGCGACGGGAAAAAAATCAAAAGCATTAGGCTGAAATCAGGAGAGGACGTGGCCGATGAGAAAAAAATATTTGCCGAAAAATTCATTCTTTGCACGGGCGGAAAATCATATCCGACCACCGGATCAACCGGAGATGGTTATCAATGGGCCAAAGAACTGGGCCATACTATCATCACTCTGGCGCCGGCTCTGGTTCCGATCAAAACCAAAGAGGCTTGGGTCAAAGATGTGCAAGGTTTGAGCCTGAAAAATGTGGAGATAAAGCTGATGCAAAATGGCAAGAAGCAGGATTCGAGATTTGGGGAAATGATCTTCACGCATTTCGGACTTAGCGGACCGATCGTGCTGGATATCAGTAAAAAGGTCGGGGAGCTCATGCGGCAGGGAGAGGTCATAATTTCAATCGATTTGAAACCGGCTTTGAGCCAAGACCAGCTGGATGCGCGGCTCCAAAGAGATTTCAAGGACAACATGAAAAAAGATTTCATCAACTATCTGCCGGAACTTCTTCCGCAAAAAATGATTTCCGTTATAATCGGCCTTTCCGGAATTAATCCGCGAAAAAAGATCCATTCCGTAACGAAGTATGAACGGAAAAAACTGGCGGGACTACTCAAAGATCTGCGGCTGACGGCTGACGGCACAACCGGTTTCAATCAGGCCATTGTCACGAGCGGAGGAGTGAGTACGAAAGAGATTGATTCCAAGACCATGCGGTCCCGGGTAATCGGAAATTTGTTTTTGGCCGGTGAGATTCTGAACCTCGACGGTCCGACGGGCGGATATAATCTGCAAATTTGCTGGAGCACCGGTTACGCGGCCGGAACGCATGCGGCAAGTGCATAAATTCCAAAGCTGGCTTTCTCTTCCCATTTTTCAAAAGATGCGCTAGAATAAAAACTTAGTGCTTTTATTTTTCAAATTCATGGCGAATAATGACGTCGCAGTCAGGTTTAATAATGTTTCTTTCGAATACCGCCGGGATAAGCCAATCCTCGACGAAGCTTCTTTTGCGCTGCGCAGAGGTTCGAAATTCACCCTGATGGGTCAGAATGGCGCCGGGAAAAGCACTATCCTCAATCTGATTACGGGATCTTTGAAACCCAATGACGGCTCAATCTATGTCGATTCTGGCCTTACTGTCGCTTATGCCAGGCAGGTTATTCCGCGCGAAGAAATGGAGCTGACTCTCAAGGAATTTTTTGAAAAATGTTTCCAGGAGAAAGTTTATGACATTGACCGCAAGATCGACGCGGTTCTCGGGATTGTGAACCTTGAAGCCGAGCATGGCAAAAAGATCAAGCGGTTTTCCGGCGGACAGCAGGCGCGGCTTCTTTTGGCTTCGGCTCTGATCCAGGATCCGGATCTTCTCATCCTGGATGAGCCGACGAATAATCTGGATCCGGAGGGGATCGGGCATCTGACTGCGTTTCTCATGGAATACGATAAAACTTGTATTGTCATTTCCCATGACGCAAATTTTCTAAACTGTTTCACCGACGGGGTGCTTTATCTCGACATATTTACCAAAAAAATCCATCAGTACATCGGGGATTATTTCACAGTAGTCGAGGAAATTGCCGAGCAGATCAAAAAAGAAGAACGAAAAAACGCCCAATACGAAAAAGAAATTCTAGCCAACAAGGAAAAAGCGAACTTCTTCGCGAACAAGGGCGGAAAGATGCGCCTAGTCGCCCGAAAGATGCGCAACAAGGCAGCTGAGATGGAAGAAGCGAAAGTGGACGTGAGACGGGAAGACAAAGCCATCCGGAATTTTGAGATTCTGGAGCAGGAAGGTCTTTCCGGCGAGATCATAAATATATCTTCAGTTGCGGTGATGAAAAATAGCGAGCCGGTACAAAAAAAAGTCAAAGTGTCGCTCGGAAAAAATCAGCACCTTCTTTTGAAAGGTCCGAACGGGATCGGGAAAACCACCCTTCTTGAATCGCTGGCGGGCGGGAAGTCCCCGGGGGCTAAGATTGCGGACGGCGTCAAAGTGGGATATTACCGCCAGGATTTTTCCACGCTCAATTTTGAAGATACTGTTTTCGATTCGCTTTCCGAAGCAATGGGAGGAAGCGACGAAGAGCGTTTGCGGAGCACCGCCGCCGGATTCTTGCTGACCAAGGAGATGGTTTATTCCAAGATCGGATCCCTTTCTGAGGGACAAAAAGGCCTTGTGGCTTTTGCGCGCCTCATGCTCGAAGAGCCGGGGCTTCTCATTTTGGACGAACCGACCAATCACATCAACTTCCGCCATCTGCCGGTCATTGCCAAAGCCATCGATAATTATAAAGGCGCCATGATCCTCGTCAGCCACGTTCCTGAATTCGTCGATCAGATCCGGATTGACGAAACGCTGGATTTGGAGAAATAGCATGATCGAAAAAATACTTTGTTTATTGAATAAAAAATAGAGGACTCCGAAAAGTCCTCTAGCAATAAGCCTCCTTAAGCTTAAAGCCCATACATAATTTCATCGACCACTTCCGGATCTTTGAAGAAGTTCTCAAAACTTTTTATGCCCTTTGGCGGTCGGTAAACCATGACAGATTGACACATTTCGTCTTCGCGGTGCCAGTGCCCGAAAGCCAGATAAAGCGTCCTGTCATAAATTCCCTTGTAGACACCAAGGATTGCTTCAATTGGGTCTTTGAATTTTTCACCGCCCCATTTTTTATAACCCAGCCTCACGACCTTGTCGCCAACCGCTCTCCCTTCAAAGCGTTCCTGGATATAGACCCAGAGTTGACGCAAGTTCGGATACTTATTATTTCTGTTTTCCCACCATGCACATGTAAATGAGTCAAGAAATTACCCTCGGTGATTGACGCGTTGTGGACCTCAACCCAATGCGGGCTGACACCTGGACCTTGAAGGGTTATGGCCCAAAGCCATGGAAAATCCTTGAATACTCGCTTTTGCTGAGCATTCCCAAAACCATAAATTCCGTAATCGTACGTTGACATCTGAACCTCCGGTTCTTTGAGCTCTCCGAGCTCCGATGTTTTGGATTATTCTTTCAACGAACTGATTGTTGAGAGAACGATGCATGATAACACGTACTTTTATGAACTGTCAAAGATCGGATAATTCCCAAAATCCAACTTTCTGGCTACAGCATGCTCTCGTGATGGACCGGAAAAACGCATTGTTTGGAGATGTTTTTTGACTTGAAAAATCCTATGAACTAATATTGAGATATGGAAAAAATTAATCCGGAAAAAATATCTCGAAACAAACAAGCTGACAAGATAATTCAATTTCTTGATCGTATTGATGCATATGAATATTTTCAAAATATTTTGAAAGGCGAAGAGCAAAAGCCATCCTTTGGAGATTTTGAAAATTTTCTTGTCAGGCTAAATGGAATTGCAAGAGATATTCCAATCAAGAAACGTTCTGCGGATGGCGATGGTGTTAGATTAAGCGGCCTTTTCGATGCCGCCTTAGTTCCGGATCATAAGGACAAGATAGAGATCTTAAAACATGCTTATGATAATTTGGAAAAAGTTGAAAAAGATGATCTAAAATATCTTTTGCCCGCCGTTATCAATGCAGTGCATTTATTCAAAGACGGAAACGGAAGAACCAGCAGAATAATTTATCAGCTGCTAGGGAAATATTCATCCAAGACTGACTTTGAACAAAATATGAAAATTGGTCTGGGAAAGTATGGCCGACAAGATTCTCTTGATATCAATCCCGGACTAATTTTTTCAGAAGTTCGGGAAATTGTTTTAAAGAAACACGGATGGCAATTCGGTGATAACAAGCGGCCCATCGGCCCTGGAAGTTTGTCCGTAGGAAAAGGAATTTCTGGCCCGGATATTCGGAAATTAGACAAAAATCATGAATCATACGACATCGCAAAAAAATGTTTAGATATCTATTCTATCGATGGTTTCTATATACTTAGTGCAATTCATTCTGTTTTAGGCGATGATAGGATAGAAAAATTTATTACAGATGATTATACGGTGAGCAAAATTTCACCGCTAAGAATGATTGACCAATTAAAAAAAGACGAATGGCAAAAAATAATTGATTCCTATTTTCAACTTAAAAAAGAACACGTTGAAACTATAGTTGATTCATTTATTGCCCCGGATAATTTTGAAATAAGAGAGGGAACCAATTTGAAGGATTTATTTATTGAACGGATACGTGAGAATTACGAGCGGAATAATAAAGAATAAAGTAATTCCCCGAAATGCAGGGTTCTGATAACAACATACTATTTTACTAATTGGAAAAACGTCTCATTTTGAGGCGTTTTTTGTTTATGTGTTATAATAATAAAAACGATTCGTGATCGAACTAAAAAAAATATTCAATGAAAAAAATTCCACTTTATTTCCAGGTCTTGTTTTTTTCCCTCTTTATTTTTTTAGCTGCAACTCTTGTCAGGGGCGATAGCACTTTTGAATTCTCGGAAATTATTGCTTTTGTAATACTGATAATTTCCGTTTTCAGTTTTGGCCTCTTCATGGTGTTCTCAATGGAAAATCGTCGAGACCGGATGGTTTCCATAAAAAAATCATTGCGAGATCAAGACGCCAAGCTTTTCAATCTGTATCAGCTATCAAAGTATTTCAACTCTGCGATTGTCAATTCAATGAGAAGCCATATTGATCAGTATCTTATTGCCCAGATTGACTGGAATCTCAATGACATTGGAAGGTCGAGCAAGAATCTTGCTCTTATATTCGATTTTGTCCAAAAAATAAAAACAAAAAACACCGAGCAAGAAATGGCTAAGGAAAAAATGATCGATAATCTGCAGGAGATCAGCTCCCTCCTGAAAGAAGTTTCCTTCCAGGTGAAAAATAAAATGAGTGGGTATGAATGGGCGAGCCTCTTGGTCCTATTCTGTGTTATTCTATTCGTCGTATTCCATGAGAACATAGGATCATTTATTTCGATTCTTGTTGTTTCCGTCATCTCATCAGCGCTTGTCTTGTCCCTGCTCATTTTGAGGAGACTTGATACGTTGCAGTGGCAAGAACAAAAATGGATATGGGAACCGCTTGCCGAGCTATTTCAAGATATGGATCTCATCCCTTATTTTCCTAACGTGCTTTTTTCTGAAAATAGAGTGGATATAAAAAAAATTGAAAACCTGAAAGAGGCGAGAGTCGCACATTATAAGTATCCTTATCCAAATTTCCAAGGTAAAAAAATAAAAAAGGTTTATTTGTAGAAAAGCTTATCGACTTAATTTTCCGAAATCCAAGGTTCTAACCACAACATTCCAATGCCATATTCCAAAAAAACCGCCTCACGTTGGCGGTTGTTGTTTGGGCGAAATTACGTAATTAATTACGTAAGTATCATTTTTGCTTTTCCCAGGAATACGCTTTGAACGTCCAGTCGATCGCCGTGCGGATATCTTGCCAGCGGTAGGGATCATCAAGGATGACGATGACGATGCGGTGCAAATGAGTCGGATCCGATACGCCCAAGAGAAGAGAATATCCGGCCAGCGGCGTGAAACCGGTCTTGGCGCCCATGGCGTTGGGAATACTATCAAGGCCAATGTCGGTGTTTATAAGCGTATGTGAAAATTGTCCGTCGCAGGATTTGATCTCGGTGTTGGTTGGAGAGCAAAACAGTTCCCAAATGAGATCGTATCGCATTGAATAGGCGGCGATACGGGCGATGTCGGACGCGGAGGAATAGCATTCAGATTCGCGCCCGTCCAACTCAAGACCGGAGGGTGTGCAAAAATGAGAATCCGTGAGCCCCATGCGCTGGGCCTTTTGATTCATAAGATCCACGAATTTTTCCTGCGATCCGGAAATGTGTTTTCCGAGAGCCAAAGCTGCGTCGTTGGCGCTGTTGATGAGCATCGCCTGAAGGAGGCTTCGTGCCGATATTTTTTCCCCAATTTTCAGTCTTGGACTTATGCAATATCCGCTGCGCGGACAACCGATCTTTGTCCCTTCGATATATACCTCCTCTTCGCTGATTTCAATCGGCTCTTCGAGATCCTCAATTTTTTCCATCGCGAGGACGGCTGTCATCATTTTCGTGAGCGAAGCGATTTGCCGCCGGTCCGTTTCATGGTTCCCGGCCAATATTTTTCCCGAATCGGCGTCCACCACGACAAAAGCGTGGGCGTTTGGAATCGCTAGATTGGGCACCTCATCGTTTCGCACCGGCCGGTATTCGGGATTATCATTAGCCTGAGCTAGGATCGGCTCCGGTTTTTTCTCCACCGATGCAACCGGTACGCTTTGAATCAGATCAGCCTGAACTTTGTCGCTATTTTTTTTATAATATTGGGAAAGCATATAAGCTCCGTCTCCGACAATGATCATGACGAGCAGCCATAAAAGAAAACCATATTTTGGTTTTCGGGGAGGTGGATCAGGGTTGAATCTTTTGATTGGTGTGCTTATGTCTATCACGAAGAAATTTTACCAAATGAATCGGATGACGGCAAATCGGAAGAAAGTAAGGTCATTGACAATCGTTGCGGCGAGTTTCCCAATAGGACGTTAGAGCTTTTTATAGTAGAATGGTTTATAGGTAATTTTTTATGCATGCGGTTCCATGTCCGAGATAAATATTTTGATTTTGGCCGGGATGGCAGGTTCAGCAACTTTGGTTGGAGTTATTTTTGGCGGCCTATTCAAGAAAACAAAAAAGAATATTATTTTTAGCGCGAGTTTTGCCGCGAGTCTCATGATTTTTATATCGGTATTTGAGCTTATTCCGACTGCCGCTAGAGACCTCGATAAAAAAAGTTTATTTTTTTGGGTGATGCTGGGAGTCTTCGTGATCTGGATCGCCAACTGGATCATCCCACATCTACATTCCGTGAGGGAAATAAAAAAATGCAAAGACAGATGTCTGGTGCGGATGTCTTATCTCATCACTGCCGGCCTTGTCCTTCATGATTTTCCGGAAGGCTTCGCCATTCCCAGTTCGTTTAGCCATTCCGAATCGTTGGGACTTTTGGTGGTGATTGCCGCTTTCATCCATAACATTCCCGAGGGGTATATTTTGGCGATGGCCCACACGAAAACAGGCGACAGCAATTTTTGCTATAAGTCGGCTGGGTTTTCGGTACTGGCTACTTTTTTGGGAGCGATTTTAGGGATTGGCCTTCTGACTGGTTTCAAAAATCTCAATCCGATCTTTTTGTCTTTGGCAGCAGGCACAATGCTCTTCATCGCTCTTCACGAACTGCTTCCCGAAAGTTTCAAATACAGGGACATCCGAACATTTTCTTCCGGAATTGGAATAGCGGGATTGGTATACTTCGCGATCGGACTGCTTTAATTTTCTCAAATATCAAAAACTGAAGATTTCAATTTTTCCGATTCTCTTTCGGTTGGTTGTCACATTGAATCGTGACGATCGACCGGTTTTTTTATATTTCAACTTCTCCTCCGAAACGCATATTTAGTAATTTTATCAGAAACGGAGGGCGAATAAATATTTTTTGTTCACAGTTGAAGATTTTGGGAAATAGTTCATCTCCGGAAAAATATGGGAATAATATCCGCACATTTAAGGCGGTTATTTTTTTTGGAAATCTGAGTAGATCAGGGAATAAAATTTTTAAGAAATGAAAAATAAATTGGTATTCACCACTTTGATGTCATCGCTTGCTCGTCCCGCTCCTCGCGAGGGGCGGGATCTCGCTTCGCTCGACAATAAAAAAAGGCGATAAGCATACCTCGCGGTAGCCTATCGCCTTGTGTTTCTATTTAGAAACGTGCTTCCTCCTTAGCATCGCTCTTTTTTCTTTCGGATTTATTCCGTTTTCGCCGCGGCAGTTTCCAGAGCTTCACCCGATGCTTCCAAGGCGTTGAGAGCCTTTTCGAAGGGCGTTCCCTTGACCATCTGTTTCAGAGCGGTCATGCCCCCGGTGCCGAGCAAGAACCCGAGAGTTCCGCCAGCCTTGGGCAGATTATTGGCCAGAGCGGTGGCTAGCTCTTTGTCGCCCAGACCTTCCAAGGCCTCGATGAGTCCGGCTTGAACAGCCTCGAGCCTCATCTTGTCGGCGGCCGCTTCCGCTTGGAGATATTCCTTTTGGAGATTGACGAAAGCGGTCCTGAAGGATATGAGTTTTGCGCGCCGTTCGTCATCGACGGCAATACGCAGGCGTTCATCAGTCGCGGTGCGGTTTCTGGTGGCTTCCGCTGTGGCGTCGGCGGCCTTATCCCGTTCCACTTGAAGTAGGGCAGACTGCGACTGCTTGGTTAAAGCGAGTTGATGTTCAACCTCGATTCTTTTCGAATCCGTTTCGGCGCGTTCCTCGGTCTGCCTTACGGCGACCTGTCGTTCGCGTTCGGCGGCTTTGATGGTGAGGTCGGCCCGGGCGCCATCAATCTGGTCGCGCAGCTGATCAGAAGTCAGCTCGGCTTTTTTCAGGGCGTCCACGATTTGGCGGGTGACGATGGCCTGATTGGTTTCTTCCATCGCCAGGGCGATGCCGGGGTCGGGAAGTTCGTAGGAAAGGACCTCTACTTCCTCCACCAGCATGTTATTTTCGTCAAACTTGAGTCCCGGGCGATGAGCGCCTTCACCTTCCGGCTTGGCGCCGAGGATAATATCCCGGACAAAGTTCGGAACGATGGGATAAAGGTTAGTGATGGTCATGCTATGGGCGGCGCCCTTGAGGCGGCTCCTCAAGTTGGCGGCTAGGAGCATGACATAGTCCTTGTCATTGAACCAGGCCAGCTTATCTTCTTCCTTTTTTCCACCGGTTTTTTCATCTTTCTTTTCGGTGTTGGTAATGAAGCGAACGCCGTAGCTGACGACCAGTTTTATTTTGACGAAGTCCGCCGTTTCCAGCTCGATGGTGTCGGTGATGCGGTTGCCGGCTACCCGAAGGAAGCAGGTTTCGAGCTGGTTGTCGTCGCTTTTCAGCCGCCCCTTGGAAAGGGTCAGGATCTCGAGCACCTCCTCATAGGCGAGGAGTTCGGTTTTCGGCCCCTCAACAACGCGCCGTCCATCTTTCGAAGTGACCAGGACAGCTTCGTTATTGGGAATCATGACAGAGATGGCCCAGGGCGTTTCGACCATATCCCGATCAGAAACCATTTTGTGGGGCTCCATCCGTCCGATCATCAGATTCCACAGCTTTCCGGGAACCCGCCGCTTGAGGTGTTTTACTTTGCGGGGGTCAAGGAGGAGTTTTTTCTCCCCCCGTACCAGTTCCACGTTTCCGGTATCGACGTTCGCCACGTAGACACCGGATTTTTGGTCGACGCCGATGGATTGGACATAGACATGGGAATGGTCATTGCCGATGTGGGGTTTGCGAGTCTCCGGGTCAATAACCTCGATGGCGTTTGAGGGTACGAGGTATGCGTCGAAACCGCCGATGAAGATTTCATCACCCTTGGTGTAGATGGGTTTTTCGAAGATCTTCTTTTCATCGGTACAACCCGGGATTTGCTTGACGAGTTTTTCGGCTTTGACGCTTTCGGCCACTACCCGCAGCAGAATGCCGCGGTCGGGCCGGATGTGGTAGGCGTCGTATTTTCCGTATTGGCTGCCTTCCATCCGGAACCGGTCGTATGGGCCGGGGAACACACGGCCGGGACCTTTGTAGGTCTGGGGCGTGCCGTCCGCGTCGATAAGGACGCAGAACTGGGTGGGGCCGGGAACGACGGCTTCTCGGACAGCCTGGAGGGGCAACTCCTGCGACTGGCCGGGCAGTTCGGGTTGGCCGGAAACCAGATAACGGGCCAGTTTAGTCACTGCGGGAGAGGGAAGCTCTCTTTGGATGGCGCTGAAAAGGGCTGCCTCGTCCGATTGGGAATCTCTCAGGTCTGAGAATCTGGCTTTCACATTGGAGAAGAAGCTGCTTCTCAGTTGTGCTTTTCTGATGAAGTTTTGCAGCTCCGAAAGGTCCAGTCGGCCGCGGGTGATGTAGCTTTTCACATATTCGGCCGGCGATGTGGTTCCGAGCACCGGGTCAGCGGTGGTGGTTTGGGCTGATTCCTCCGGAACCACCTTGATCCCGCTGGGCGGGATGTAGGTGGGTGTCATGTTGCCGGGGATGATGATGCGCTTGCCAACTTCGAAGAGGGGTTCGTCCGCCTTCGGTGCTTTCTCTTCAGCCGGTGCTGGGGGATCTTTTTTCTTTGCATCCTTCTTGCCATCACCTTCTGCGGGTCCCCCTGCTTTTTTGAGATCCTCCGGGCTCTCGCCGGTTTCAACCGTTTCGTCGACGACGGCTTTGCGGATCTGGGCGCACTTGACCGTCAGGCCATAATAGAGGGCCTTGTCGTCGATCGGCAAGCTTTCCACTTCGACCATGAGATATTGGCTGGCGGAAAGATGATGAGCTTCCATGATCTCGATCCACTGGCCGGGCCAAGTGGGGAAATGTCCGGAGGTGACGACTTTTTTGGCTCCGTACAGCAGGGATGGCATTTCGTTTTTCAGCGTCCGGTATGTTCCGTTCGGATAGCCTTCCTCGCCGCTTTTCTCCGTGGGATTGTTGATGATGGCATACTGGCCGGGTTGCAGGATACAGAACTCCTGGATAGCCTGGCTGGGATGTTCCACGGTCATCAGTTTCCCCGGGCTGTCCGGATCCGGTACCATCAGAATTTCGTCGTCGGTGACGTCGAAAGGATCGGGGCCTATCCGGATGTTGTACTTCCCGTCTTTTTTGCTGGCGGCCCAGGCATATTGTCCATAAAGTAGGGGTTTCTTTGCACTCGGTTCCGGTGGCATAATGAGTATTCTCCTTTTCGGTTATTTTTCATTGCGGTTTACCTGCATGGGATGGAAAGCTAAAGCGTGTTTCAAGTCTGTAGCGTTTTTCCTCCTTGCCAAAAAAAATAATTTAGTTGAAATTTATCGGGTTAATAGCCCTTGAAGATCTTGGCCACGATGCCGCGGGCGACTTCCTCAAACACCGCGCCCATGATTTTCTGGCCCACTTCCGGATCACTGGTGAGACGTTCCTTAATGGTGCCCTTGATGCTCATGATCAGCTCGGGATTGCGCATCATATCGTTGACCTGGCGGTCAAGGATGGAGCTGAATTCGGGATTTTCCTTCACTTTTTCCGCCAGCTGGGCACCGAGGCTACCCTGATTCACCGTATGCATGATGAATTCGCGGATCATCTTTTGCAGCTGCTCGGAAATTTGGTTTCGGAAATCGCGGTCGGCGAGGACGAGCTTCACCTCGGTTGAGAGATCCAGATTCTTGAGGAAGTCATCCGGAAGGTTGTCATCGTCGAGGCCTTCCTCGATTTTCGTGTTTATGAGACTACGGATTTCTTCTGTCAGCTTCTCTTTGACCTCGTCCGATTCATTGATGATTTGCCGGATAATGTCATTGATGCCAAGCATCGCTGCGAATTCTTCCCATTCCGGCATGTCACCTTCGTCCAGGCTGTCGAGCTTATCCAGCGTCAGCTCCTGAAGCTTTTCTTTGAGCTTATCCTTGAGTTCCTTATCGGACTCCAGGAGCTCGGCGATGATCTTAGTAAAGCTCCAGTCGGGAGGCAAATATTCATGCCAGTTTAAATCATCTCTTCCGGTAAGATCTTCGAAATCATTCGCTTCGTCGATCTGGCCCCCAGCGAGCTCGATAATTTTCGTTTCGAGTCTTTTCCGAAGTGACTGGCCTGGCACAAGAAGCTTGGAAATGATAGATTCGATGTCATCGCCGTTCGGCAAATGCTGGAGGAAATCGAATTTATCTTCTCCGGTCAGATCTTCAAAGCTTTCCGCTTCGTCGATTTTATCGCCTATGAGTTGGATGACCTTGTCCTTGAGCTTTTTTTTGATGGCTTGATCTTCCGCAATGATTTCCTTGACTATTTCTCGCCAATCAACTGCCTCGTTGATGTCATCGACGATGGCATCTTCCCCAAGGCCTTCGATGGCTTCCTCGATCTTATCCAACAACTTGTCAATCAAATCTTTTCTTGCCATTCATCTCTCCTTTTTGGAAATGAAATAACGAGGCCTACAGGACCCCTTTTAAATTCGGCATTTATTATCTCTTTCTATGATTTTCAGTTGTCAAAAAACAACTTTTCAAAAGTCGCAATGCGACAGGTTAAACTAGCAAAGGAACCGCGAATTTGTCAAGGAGGAAAAGGAGGCGTGAGATGGCGGAATCTAATCGCGACGCTGTGTAATAAAAAAAGGCCACGCTGCAAATTGCAGGTGGCCAAAAGGCGGTTAGGCAGAAAGACTAGTGATAGCCAGGTAGTTTATCACCCGTGATTTTTTCGAATTCATCGCAGATCTCCCCGACTTTTTCGGGCAGAATTGCGAAAAATAGGGCGGTTTCGATTGATAATTGAAACTGACGAAGCGTGCCGAAAAAATTGCCGAGGAACAGCAGATTAGGGTTCAAAACAAGATAATCCTCTGGAAAGGCAAGACCACATTCCTCAGAAAGGGCTTTTATAACAGCCTGTTCCTCATTCAGGCTGAGTTTTGTCTTTGGAAAAAAATGAAGGTGAACAAGCATGTTTTTCCGGCTTTTCAGGAGCCATTTCGTTTTCTTTCTGGCCGGCTCAAGAATGACGCGCATGAGAATTTCTCCCGGTTTTACTTTTGAAAAGCATTCGGTCATGAGTCCCAAGCACCGGTCGCCTTTTTCATTCCTGGTTTCCTTGAGTTTCGTCCAGCCAAAGCCAAGGATTGGATCCAATGCTTTGGCAATTTTTTGAAGGCGTCTTTTCTGGCGTTCCGTTTTTTTGAAAAAAGAGCTGATTCTATGGATGACATTCATTGCCTCATAACCCCCTCTTGTTATTTGCAATCAAATTATCATATCAGTCTTTATTCATTTTGTCAAGAAATATATGCCAAAATAACGGCAAACCGAGTGTTTTGGCAGGGTGTTAGGAAGTAATTTTATGATTACTGAATTAGATGGAGCAAGTTCGATTCATGGCGTTTTGTGCCGACTTTTGAAATTCAAAAACTAGTATGAATTTCACTTGACAAAAAAAATCTCTTATGCGACAATCGGCTATCAAGCTGAAGTTAAAAACAAGAACACAAAATTGTTTTTGTGGCAATAGCTTGTTGCCCATTTACAAGTGAATAAACGATGCCATTCGGCATCGAGAGAGTATAAAATAAATTTTGGAGGCACTGACAATGGGCCGAATTGCTAAGATATTATTGGCTGCGCTGAATCTCAAGGAAAGTGAGGAAAAGGAGATGAAAAAAAAGGATCCCAAGGAAATGAGCATGCCCGAATTGCTTCAGGCGCTCTTTGAAGACATGAGGCAGTCTGAAGACAATGTAACCTTGGCAATGGCCCAAGTTGGCCTGAAGCGGGATGAACTGGCCAATCTGCTTGAGGAGCAAGAAGCTCTGATGAGGCAAGCAGAAGCTCATGAGAAGGCCGGTCGGGCTCCTCACGCCAAGGCTTTGATCGCCGATGCGTTGGCTCTGGAAAAACGGATAACCGACTGCTCCAAGCAGTTGGAGGCGCAGGACCAGAACGCGCAAAACGAGATCGTCAACTTCCGGAATCTCGAGAAAGAATATGAGAATCTCCGGGAAAAAGCGGTCGACGTGCAACGGCAGAAACCTTTTATCGACCTGATTTCCAGAACGAACAGCACGCTTGAGCAGTTCAGCTCGGCGGTTCGTCAGGAAATCGAGGGTCGTCTTGGCCAGCATAATTTGTCACTGGCTCAGCAGGCTGCTAGGGTCGCACTTCGCTCCGATGATTTGCAGCAAAAAGTTGTTCGGCAAGAGGGGCGGCGCATTTTGGAAGAAGAGCAGATCGAGCAGGCTTATCAGCAGATGCGCGAGCGATTATCCGCGCCCGTTGAAGTTGAAGTCCTGCTGGAAGAGGGATCCAGGCCCCGGCTGGAATCACCGACAGATCGGGCGAGAAAGTTGTTGGAGGCCCCGGCGTTCGGCGGTCTCATCGAACCCAAGACTATGTAAAAACCCAAGTATAAGGAGAATCACATGATTTTTTCGCTGAGTCCCTTTGAGGGATATAACGCGATTTTTGCGGCGATGATCTTCATTTCCCTCGTCTACTTCGCAATCGCTTCGCTAACGGGGATCGGAGGTCATGAGGGCGGTGATATGGCTGACGGGCATGGGTTCGATCACGATATGGATCATGACTTTGGGCATGATGCGCACGCGGAGGCTCAAGAGGCCGGCGAGAGTGACCATGACCATGACCACGACCATCAATCGGAAGAGTCCGGCGGATTTCTGTATATTCTTACCGGAATTCTCAATACCGAGCACAAATGCCCATTAACCTATGCCGTCTTTATCTTGTTGCTCATATGGGGTGTGACAGGGTACATCATCAACGCGTCCCTGCTAAAAAAATCTCCTGAATTTTTTTTCAAAACGGTGGCGATCCTATCGCATGCTCTTTCGGGGATCGTTGCCCTTCTAATCACGCGGAAAGTCGCCCCGATGATTGCTCGGTCGATTCCCTCCGGGAAAGGCGCGAGTAAATCGTATAAGGATTTCATCGGTGAAAACGCGGAGGTTTCAACTATCTTACATCCTCAAAAGGAGGGTATGGTAGCGATAGATAGGGGAAGCGCGGTAATCAAGGTAAGGGCGAGGCTGACCGCGCAGTATTCCGGTCCGTCTCTAATGCGGGGCGCAAAAGTACTGCTTGTTGTCCACCTGGGCGACGATCTGTATGAATGCGAACCGTTATAACCAAAAAACCAATACACCAATACAAAAACGAGGAGAGAGGAAAATATCATGATCACAGCCGTATTGTTTGCGTTGGGTGTCCTTTTGATGGGGTGTCCTTTGTACTTCAAAATGCACTGGATCGCCGTCCTGGTATGTGAGCTTTTGGGCATTGCGTTGGTAGGACTAGGCGGATATTTGGCGATGTTCAAGAAGTTTTTCATCATTCCTGGCGCCAATGAAGCCATTGTGCGAACTGGGAAAGGTCGGAAACGCAAAGGAGGCGGAGACGGCAAAGATGTTCCCGAGGCGCCGGAAGTGGCCATCGGCTATGGACTGTGGTGCATACCTATGTTTCACAGGTACATCCATTTCAAGTTTCAGCAGCTCGTCTTCCCCATCGTGAAGCAGGAGAAAGAAGCGCTGCAATGTGCAGACGGCCGCCTGGCTGATGTTCAGGCGACAGGCAAAGTGAGCGTCCCTCAAACCCCGGAAGCCGTACTGAAGTTTTTGGCGGCAGCGGGTGAGCGGGATGTCAACAAGGAAGAAACTTATAGGGTGTTGACCCTGCCGACTTTGGAAACTTCGCTGCGCGATGCGGCGACGACCCGAACCTACGACGAGGTCTTCCAGGGCCGGGAGCAGGTATCTTCCGAAGTAGAAAGCTCCGTCGCCGATGACTTCTCCAAAATCGGCGTCCAGCTCGACACTATGAAGCTCCAAGTGGTTGAGCCAACGCAGAAAAATTTCTACGAGCCCACTAATCCCCAGCATGCCGTGGGCCTCACGGCAATCACGGTCATCACCCAGGCACAGCGGCTGGCAACCACCACGAAGACGCTGGAAACCGACCAGCTAGTCAAGGATCAGGAAGTTACCACCAAAAAGAAAATCCTGGGTATGGAAAAAGACCAGGAATTTGCCGAAGCGGATAAAAACAGAGAAGTCCGCACCTACCAAGCCGCGCAAGAAAAAGATGCCGCCGTGGCCGAAATCCAGGCGGCGGAAGACGTCGCCAAGCGTGGCATCAACAAAGAGCAGGTGGTCGAACTGGAAACAGTCGGCAAAGATCAGGCCATCGCTGTGGCTAATATGAAAAAGGGAGAAGCCGAGCAAACGGCCTCCGTCGTGAAGGAGCAAGCCATCGAGCTGGCCGAGCGCGCCAAGTTGATTGCCATTGCCAAAGCGGAGAAGGAAAAAGCTGACGCGGAGGCTGCCCGGGCGCTGGCAGAGCAGGAAAAGGAAAAAGCCACCCAGGGCGTCATCACCGTTGAAGTGATTGCCAAGGCCAACCGCGACAAGGATCAGTCGGTTATCGCCCAGGAAGCCATTTCCAAGAAAGAGCAGATCGCCAAAGAGATCGCGGCAGATGCGGATGCGTATGCCAAGGTCAAAGATGCGACAGCGGCCAAAGACGCTGCCGTTCTCAATGCCGACGCCACCGTGACGGAAGCTGAAGCCAAAAAACAGGCGGCTATCATGTCCGCCGAAGGCGAGAAGGCCAACAAGCTTGTTCCGGTGGAAGTCAACGCCCGCGAAGTGGAAATCGACAGACAGCGGGTCATCGAAGTCACCATTCCCGAACTCGAGGCGAAAAGCAAGAACGAGAAGATCGCTTTCGAGCTGGAGGTGCAGAGGTTCCGCATCGAAGCCGATCAGGCGATCGGCGTGGCCTTAGCTACCGCAATGGGCGAAGCCCTTGGCAGTGCCAACTTGAATGTCTACGGTGGTCCGGATACGGTAGCACGGATTATGCAGTCTTTCATGACTGGCCAAGCGCAGGGCAAGTACGTAGCGGGGCTGCTGGAAACCACTCCTGGGGTTGTCACTGACGCCGCTCAAGATCTGGTCGGAGCAGCCACTTCCAGCCTAAAGAGCGTTGGCGAAATGGGTGCCGCCCTGGTGAAAAAGTACGCCGGAGTCGATATTGATCCCGCCGAGGTTGAGAAAATGGTGGCGAAACTCGTTGCCAAACATCAGCCGAAACCGGCCGCCCCCGAAGAGGCCTAAACGAGTGAAATAACCCAACAACATAAAGAGAGTATAACCGGGCTGGGTTCTGCCGCGACAGGATTCCAGCCCTATTTTTTTGAGGAGGTATGGCTTTATGACGGAAAAAATAATCTGCCGGGCGCCCTTTCCTTACGGGGAAGTTCACGCCTGTTCCAATCTCATCTGCTACTGTTCCGATTTTCGTTTCCGGCGCGCTATTGAAAAACTGGAGCGGGTTCTGGGAATTCATCTGAATTGCGATGGACTTCAAATTCCCGGGAGCATCAAATCCGTAAACGACGAAAATGGAGAAGGGCCGGTGTCGGGCTGGATCGAAGTCCTTCATAAGCTGCATGGCGCAAAAAATATCTTCATCATTGCCCATGCGGCCAAGTGCGGCGCCTATGCCGAATCCGGTATTCGCTTCGAAAGCGAAGAAGATGAGCAAAGCTTCCACGAAGGAGAACTCCGAAAAGCCCGCGGACTAATCGAAGGAATCATTCTGGGAGCTAGAGTGCGGATGATTTATGCCCGCCTCAGCCAAAACCGCAGGCAAGTCGAGTTCGTTGAAATTGCCTAGAGCCGAGGAAAAATCCAAGGTTCTCCAAAGCAAAAGGGTAGGGCTAAGTTCCTACCCTTTTTTATTTCTAATCAAAATTTTTTGAAATATAACGGCTTCAATCCTGAGAGCCGTTTTTTCTTTGAATTTCTTCAGAATGGCACCTAGTTTTTCTTCCTCGGTTTCACGAAAGAAATATAAAGCGTCGGAACGACGAAGAGAGTGAAGAAGGAAGAAATTGAAAGCCCGAAAATTATAGCGCTGCCAAGTGCGCGCCAGAGCTCGTTCGAAAGCGTGATGGGAATGATTCCGGCAATCGTGCAAAACGAAGTGATGAGGATCGCCTCAAGCCGCGATTTTCCGGCATCAACAACCGCTTCCTCGAATGGGATTCCGAAACGGACATTGAGATTGATTTTGTCGATGAGAATGATTGCGTTTTTCACCACGATCCCGAAGAGAGCCAGAATCCCGATGAGTCCCGGAAAACTGAGGCTCACTCCGAAAATCGCCATTCCGAAAAATACTCCGATGAGAGCGAGCGGCAAAGTGACAAGCACAATCAGCGCTTCGATGAACGAATCAAACTGGATGACGAGCGTGGCGACAATGAGGATGACGGCGATAGCCATGGCTCGGATGATAGAGAGTACTGATTCCGTGTTTTGCTCGTTCTCTCCGCCATAGGTGATTGTATACCCGGCCGGGAGTTTGTATTCCTTGGCCAGCTTTTGCTGAAAATCTTTCACGACCTGGTTTGAACTGGTTTTTCCCGAGACTCCGGAAGTGAGAAGGACTGTCCGTTTTTGGTCGATGCGGGTGATTGTATCGACAGAGGGAACGAGCTCGACATTAGCGACGTCTTTGACGAAGACGGGCTCTTGGTTTGTGCCGAGTATTTGGAGATTTTGGAGTGCATCAAGGGAAGGCATCTTTTCGTCCTGAAATTTCGCCATTACATCTATGGTTTTGTTTTCAGAAATGACATTGGTGACTGTCGTTCCGGAAATGGCTGTCCGGAGCGTGCTTCCGACCAAAGCGGCGTTGAGGCCGTAAAGTTCCATTCGGGCCGGATCGAGGCGGAAAGTATACTCAGCCGGCGCATTTTTGAGGGAAATGTCGCTGTTCACCGTTCCCGGGATGGAATCGAGGATAGGCTTGAGATCTCGCGCGATCTTGTCGAGCGTTTGCAGATCCTCGCCCAAAATCTGGGCCTGAAAAGCTGATCCCGCCGGAGGGCCTCCGCTTGGGGCAGTCACGGAAATGGTTGCCCCCTGAATATCCAAAAGGTCGAGGCGTATTTTTTCCGCCAGGTCGTAAGAAGTTATTTTTCTTTCCGCCGGATCAGTGAGCTTGATCGTGAAAGAAGCGGTATTTGAAGTGTTTTGCGATATGGAAATATCGTTGCCTCCCGAGCCGGGATTTCCGACGATGGTCGAATAGTTGACGATCTCCGGATACTTCAGTAATTTTTCCTCCACTTTTTGGGTAATCTGATCCGTTTGTGAAAGATCGAGTCCAGCCGGACCTTCGATGGAAATAAAAAGAATATCCGAATCCTGCGGCGGGAAAAATTCTGATTTTACTATGCCAAAATAGGGCAGAGCGATGGCGCCCGCGAAGAGAACGGCTGTGGCGATGATCGTCGCGATGCGCCTCTTTTTCGTTCCTAAAACTTTTTTTACGTATTTTTCGTAGACAGGCAGCACCCGGTCGAAATGGATAATTCCGTGGATGATCTTTTCGGCCAGCGTCGCTTCTTCGCGGATGCCTTGTTTGCGCAATTTTTCCTTGATGAGTTCATTGCTGTCCCATTCCTTGTCCATGAGGGACTTGTTCTGCTCCAGGATATTTTTTCCGCTGCCGAAATACCAGGAAAACATCCAGGCGATTATGAAAAAAGCGACTGCCGAAACTCCGTATCCCAAAAAGTTATGCTGCATGGCGCCAAAAGATCCGGTGGCGAGAAGGAGGAACATGATGATGAGATAAAATCTTTTCGTGAACCGGATGCGCTCAAGAACGGCTGCCAGGGGATGATTGATCATGAGGGCGACGAAAAGGGAGGCGACCAGGGTCACTGAAACAGTGATCGGAATGGATTTTATGAATTCGCCTATGATTCCCGTCGAGAGGAGAAGCGGGAGAAAAGCCCATACCGTGGCAAGGGTTGTCGTGGTAAGGACGATCTTGAAATCATGGAGCACAAGGAGCACTGCTTCCTCGGGGGTATATTTTCCGGTCTTCATATATTGCTTCGTGGCCGAAACGACCACTATCGCGTCATCAACCAGGAGACCGAGAGAAAGAAGGAGTGAGAATATAGAAAGAAAATTCAGCGATGTTCCGGTCATCTGCATCACTCCGAAGGAAATGAAAAATACGAGCGGAATGGCAAGTCCGGCAACCAGGGCTTCTTTGAGACCGACGATTAGCAGAAGAATCAGCATGACAAGCGAGAGCGTCAGAAAAAAATCGTGCTGGAGCTGGTTGAAATCTTTTCGGATCTGGTCGGCGAAATTGAGAGTCGGTTGATACTTGATCCCCGGCGGAAAAGTTTTGAGCAGGTTATCGATAGTCTGGTTGGACTGGTCAACAGTATTCAGGATATTCCCGCCGACTCTTTTTATGACTTGGATCGTAACTGCGCTTTGCGGCTTCTCTCCCTCGATTGAAAAACGCGAAAGAGCCGTTTTTTCAATGGCGGTTTCCTTGACGTCGGCGATATCTTTAAGAAAAACGATGGCGTTTTCTTCCGTATGAAGGACGGGTATGTTTCCGAGAGCCACGGCGTCGAAAAAACGCGCATCAACCCGAACGGGATAATCAAACTCCTTTCCCTTGAAATTTCCGGCCGGTATGGCATGGTTTGTCGCGGTAACAGCTTGATTGGCCTGGTCGACCGTGATTCCGTAAAGGCCCAACTTTTGGGGGTCATAGGCGATTTCAAATTCTCGCTGGTCCCCTCCGTCCACTTTCACCTGGCGGATGCCGGGAATTTTTTCAAGCTCATCCTGGATTGTTTCGGCGTAACTGCGCATTTCAAATCCGCCATACGGTCCGACAAGCGCGTATGTCACAATTGGAGTGTCGTCGAAAGAAATCTCGATCACTTCCGGATCCTGTGCGTCTTCCGGAATATCCTGGCGGATATGGGGCAGCTGGTCCCGGAGATTGCGTATGGCGTTCGTCAGATCCTGGTCGGAATCGAATTCGACCGTGACTGAGGAAAAAGAATTGGTCGAGTTGGAAGTGATCTTGTTTATGCCGGATACGCCGGAAATCACTGTTTCGATTTTTTTGGTGACCAGTTCCTCGACGTCGGAAGGGGACGCTCCCGGAAAAACGTCAGTGATGACAGCGATTGGAATTTTCACTTCCGGATTGGACTCGCGGGGAAGGCGGAAAAAAGAATATAGTCCCCAGGCCGAAATGAGAATAATCAGCAAAGCCACGACCCGGAAACGGGTAACAAAAAAATTGAGCCACGTCTTGCGAAGCCCCGGACGGAATTCCAGCTTTTCAAGATATGCCGAATCCGTCGAACTGAATCCTGGTTTTTTATCCTCGTCAAGATTGTCCATAGGAAAATTATTGAGCAATATTTATTTCCTGCCCGTCCCGGACAAGCTTGCTGCCTTCAATGATTATTTTCGCGTCCGAAGGGATATCAGCCTTGATATCGGCCGTTTCGCCCGAAACGCTGACGACGTCGATGTTCAATTTTTTCGTTTTGCCGCTTTCGGCGATGAAAATATAGTTTTCGTTCTGCCCGATATTGATGGCGGAAAGCGGAAGGATAAGCGCTCCGGATTCACTCGGCGTTTTTTCGATTGAAAGGGACACGCTCACGATCGTTCCGGAAAGAAGACTTTCGAGATTGGGCGTTTTCGGATAAGCCTCAATCAAAAATCTTTTGGTGACACTGTCGGCCTGCGGGGAAATATTTCTAACTTTGAGAGGAATCGCGTTCCCGTCATTGTCGTTAAGTTTGACCTCGAGTCCTTCTGATATGGAAGAGAGCTGTTTCTCGTCGACAAAGAACCGAACTTTGACATTCGTTGTCTTGCTTATTTTGAAGAGAGGCTGGCCGACAGAAATTGAGTCTCCGGTTTCGATCAGTTTTTGCGTGACGTATCCGCCGATCGGGCTTGTGATCAGGTGGTCGTCGAGCGACCCTTCGTATCCCAAATTCGCATTTTCAAGCTGAAGCTCGGCCAGGTCGACCGCGCCCTTGGCATTGTCTTTTTGCGCCTTCGTTACGGTTTGCGGCCCGGCCGGATTTTTCTTTTCGGAATCGAATTGATCTTTGAGGTCTTTGTAGAATTTTTTAGCGAGCTTGAGCTGCTTTTCTGCCTGTTCGACTGAAAGCTGGGATTGCTGGACATCGGTATTTTTGAAACCGCTTTCTCCGATGCTTTGATTTGAGCCTGTATCATCAATCCTGACAAGAAGCGATCCGGCTCCGACCCGGCTTCCCAAAAAAAGGCGGGAAACGGTTGCTGTTCCGGAAGATTTTGCCGTTACTTCAATCTCCTGGTCGCCGACAATTTCGGCCGGATACGCGACAGTTTCGGTGAAAGACCGGCTGTCGGCGGCGGACTGCACGGAAACATTCTGCGGTGATTTTGAGGCTTCCGATGTTTCAAGTGGCGGTTTTCTCGTATATCGGCCAACGGCAATGAAAAGAACCGCGACAGAGGCGATGAGGATGATCAGGACTATTCTTTTTTTGAAAGGTGTTTTGGCATAATTTTCAAATGGCCTGGCCGGCTATTTATAAAAAAATGGTTAAAAAAAACAGTGATACAAATCACGTTTCCGAATTTATGATCTTATATCACTTTTTTGGATGTGTCAAATGATTTTTGCGCGGGAATGCCCTATGCTGACCGGCCATCTGCTCGGCTCAATGCGACCGATTGAATGACCCCGAGCTCAAGATTCTCCAGATGTACTTTTTCTTTCCGTTGAAGCGGGTGGTGAATTTGTTTTTCGAAACATCCGTTGTGATGCTTGCCGAGCGATATTTTTTCTTCAGCATCCGCCTCTTGGTGATTGTTACATTATCCCCATCTACCCGCGCTAGCGTTATATAGGCTTTTTTCCGGGTGAGTCCCACAGCGATTACTTCATATTGGCCATCGCCGAAAAAATCAAGATCCGCATATTGGACCGTCGCCGGGTCAGCGGGAAAAAAATCATAATTATTTCCGTTTATATAAAAAGATCTTCCATTGGAAACTAGATCAACCGGATCGCTGCTGTCCGCAACATACCCTTGAGGCGCAGTCAGGGAGCAAGTTTGCATTTCGGTGAAAGCGTCGCCCAGTCCGTCTCCGTCGGCATCCCGGCAATACGTCCGGTTCGATGAAATAGATGCGTCATAATCATTGCAGTCTGAATCATAATCCACTCCGTCCGAATCGGCATCAAGGCAGGTGATTGGGTAGCTTGCGTATTTCACTATCGCTCCGCTGTCATCATTGGCTATGAATGCGTCTGCTGTTCGCGACAGGCAATTGGTCTTGATGGCGATGCCTTCCTGCTGGGCAGAGTCCGGCAGGGAATAATGCTGTGCAATTCCGTTGGCCGCATTGAGTTCGATTAGTGCGTTCGCCGAATCGAAAATGGCATAAGTAATTCCGGTGTCCGAATTATAATCAATACCGGCAATGTCGGCATATCCTGCATAGGGCGTAAAAGACCCCTCGAAATCAACATCTCCGCTCGCGCCTAAGTTCACATCGAAAACATATATTTTCCCGTCTTCCTGGAGGCCGGCATGAAATAAACCGTTCCGGTAAGAAAGGCCTTCAAGCCCCTGGTTGGGATCCGTGCTTGCCATCCATGGCGTCAGATCCCAGGACTTTCCTGTCAGCTCGCCCGATCCTGTTTCAAGATCAAATTCCACAATGCTGTCAGGATTTTCGATGCCGATATAAAGATACCGGTCATTTTCCGCGACTGCGATTCCCTCAAAATCTCCGGCTAAGGGCCAGGTATGGAGCATTGCTCCGGCGGCGCTGATTTCAATAAGCACTCCGCTATCCTCAACCACAAAGAGGGATTGCCTGCTTTCGTGCCAGACGATCCCGCTGGGCTCGGACAGCGTGGCGATTGTCGTTCCTGCGTCTCCCGGCCAGGCTTCAATGGCAAAACAAGCCGGAGAAAAAACGGCGCAAGAAACAGCAATAACCAAAAGCGCAAAAAAAGTTTTCATTTCAATATTATTATTCCACAAAACCCCGATGTTGGATAGCGGATGTTTTAGTCATTATGCTTTTTCCGGCCTAATATTTCCCAATTGACAGCAGTAAACGGAAAAGCTACATTATATTATCAATGTTTTACGTTCCTTAAAATTCATTCATAAATCAACCGAAAATCTTTTCCAGGGAGAAGAACATGGAAAGATGCAAGCATAATATGATTGCCATTTATTGTGCGCTTTGCCATCCGCCGGAACCTGAGAAAATTCGCCATCCAAAAAAACGAGAAAGCAAGACGATCTTCGGCTCCGGATCAATCAGCCAGGAACGCACTTACTCTATCGGTTATGTGGTAGTCAGCGCGAAAAGAAACCATCCAACTTTCAATCGCCTCGACGAAGAGACAAGATCCGTTCATATTTTAGGGCATCCTTTTCTCTGGCTTTTGAAAATCATCGCCGAGAAAGCCAAGAACGTAAGGGAAATTGAAATCATTCCACGCCTGATGCCCAGGATCAACCCGGCTCACAAAGAGTTCTGCGCTTCCAGAGGCATAAGGATTGTTGCCGGGCATGCGGCTCCGGAAATGGCCTGGGAAGATGGGCGGATACTGCGAAGCAAAGGTTTTCCACTCCAACAAAAATTCATGAAATCACTCGCGGGTGAGCAAAAAGACCTTTTGGACGAACTTACGAACTTCGGCTTTGAAGCGGCGGAAGTGGCTCTGGCTTATTTCGGTCTAGAGGAAGACGAAGAGCTCACTCAGCAGGAACTCGCGGACAAATTTGGATTCTCAAGCAATAGGTCAGTTTCAAACAATATCCAGGCCGTGTTGCTTTATCTGGATCCGACCTATTCCACCGGTCTGACTGTGAAAGGGTATACAGAGGCTATCAGAAAAAGAGTTATTCGCATCAGAAACCGTTTTTCAAAACGGGAGGAAAGGCAAAAAATGGAAATGGAAGCGGCGAAACGGCTTGGTCTGCCGAGGATTCCGGAAAAATTGCCCCTGGCCCGTTTTGAGAACTTCGAGGCTCTCATCAAAGCCCAAAAGGACGGTTCTCTTGAAGAGCTCAAAAGGATCCGTCCCAAGTTTTACGAGGCGCTGATGCTTCGTTTTGGATTGAACGACCTCAAGAATCCGGTATACCGCACGCTTAAATCGGTTGGGGATATACTCGGAGGGATCAGCCGGGAACGCGTCCGGCAGCTTGAAGAGGGAGCTTTCCGATTTCTGGGATTGGAAAATCTTGCCTGAAAAAATTTCACTCCATCTTGAAGGAGGTGCAGGAATGGCAGAAAGTAAATGGCGGCCGGTGGACGAAGTGGCAGTGGAACTTCTGGCAATCGACCCGGAAAATACCATCGAGACTTTGGCCAGGATCTATGGCCTGAGAGCAAAGGTTCCGAAGGAAAGGATTGGCGCACTGATCAGCGCCTTTGAAACCGCCGAAAAATCGCTGAACCTGGAGCCGAAACGACAGGTGCTTGTTTCAAAGGCGAAAACCGTCCTCGGTGACCAGCTGAACGAACCCGTGGCAAAACCCCGCTTCAAAAAGGGAGACATCGTCCGTCTTGCCAGAATCACCAAGGAGCATGCCAGCTGGGGGTGGGAGCAATATATAGGTGCCTTTGGCGAAATCACTAGCGGTCCGACCAAGCAGGCCAATATCGAGCGCCATGTTCTGGAGGGACAGATGGTCCAGGGGGATGCCTACTCGGTCAATCTCTGCCTCCCCGGGAAAGTAATGCACTTTAATCCGGTTTTTGACGAGGAACTGGAAGTTGAAAGTTCCCAGGAGGCTCGCCTGGCTGTGGCGAGTATCTAAACGCAAGACAAACGGGCGCGGTCGGTCTGACTGCCCCGTTTTTTATTTCCAATGTATCAGATCTAATTGCTTTTTCATTTGCCATTTGTTAGTTTTATCTCAAGTTTTTGATGCATAAAAAACGCTTATGCCCAAACGCAGCAGGCACGCATCCCATTTTTTGATGGCAGTCGGCACCATATTCGCCGTTCTTTTGGTCGCGGCCAGTATTTTTGAATTGAAGCCGAAGCTCCAGCTGATGCCAGTCCGGCCAGCTTCCGATAAAACGTCCGGCCAAGTCGAAGGCGTTTCGACGCCGGCAGAAGCTCCGTCCGACGCGTCTTTTGATACGGCAAATTGGAAAACGTACCGCGATCCGGCCTATCATTTCACTCTGAAATATCCCGACAACTGGGAGGATCCGGTCGCGAAGAAGATAAATGATCCGGATTTCGAATACGAATACCAAGTGTCATTCGGATCAAAGGAAACTCTGGCCGGCGAAAATTTCGACGGTTTCAACCTCTATGTTTTTCAGACGGAAAAATGCAGCGCTTTGGCAGGTGCAAAAGATATCCTAGACGGATCGGCGGGCGAAACCGTCCCACGCTGTTCCACAAAAAAATCGACGGTTGATACCGGAGCGGAAAGTGGCGGAAAAATATTGGAGTTTTCGAGCATTGCCTATACCTATACGATTGTTCCTTATATTCCTCCTGAAAATGCCGATTCCGGTCTTGTCAAAAAAATCAATCTCGAACTCGATGAAATCGGAAAAACGTTTCAGTATAACACGGCTCTCAGGGTTCCCGTACCGCCGAAAAAAACGCAGCCGCCGCCAACTGCCGCTCCGCCGAAGCCGCCAGCGCCAGTCGGAAAGCGCGGAAAACTTACCGGCGCTGTCGCTTCCGGAGGAAAACTGGTTTGTCCCCATCCTAACCGGAAGCCGAAAAAAAGCCCCACTCAGGGAAATCATGTCGATGAGGATTGCTGTCCGGATCCGGACGAATACCCGAACGCAGCATGCTCCTATAAGCCCAGCGACTATAAAATTATGCTGTAGCTGCCGCGGATATTGATATCTGATCCATTGAATATTTTTTTCAAATGCCCGATTGCCGTTGACAATCTTTTTTTCATGAGGTATCATGATGCATTGCAAGACCGAAATGTCAATAATCTCCAAGGGGGATCGCATGCTCATTAAAAAAGTAGTAGTGGATTGCGACGGCGTTCTGATCGATTCCGTTTCCTATGGCATCGAGGATGTCCGTTTGGTCGCCCGGTCATTCGGATGCAGGGTTCCCGATGAAAAAGAACTGATAGCTTGCTGGGGCCTGATCTTCAAGGAATTTCTCGAAAAATGCATGCCGGGGATCAGCCTGGAAATGTATCTCGAAAGAAGGCGAGAAATCGGGCGAGACAGAACTCTTCCTCCCCGCATCGAAGGCGCCCGGCGGGCCCTTGCCCTCATAGCGTCGAAGTATCCGCTTTCGCTCATCAGCAACCGGGAAATCCTGACGCTTACCCAGATCTTGAGCGGGCATGAATTCCAAATGGATCTTTTTCAGTTTATCCAGTCCGCTTCCGATACGGTTCATCACAAACCGGATCCGAGGGTTTTTGCGAAGATCCTCGAGATCCTGGCCGCCGAGGATATTTACGAAAAAGACATTCTCTATATCGGCGACCACCTGGTTGATCGCGATGCATCCATCGGCGCCGGGCTGAATTTTGCCGGAGTCCTTTCGGGAGGACTCACGACCCGGGAGGAATTTATCCGGGCCGGAGTTCCGCCCGAACATATTTTCGAATCGATTCGGGACATTCCGGAATTTCTCGGGATAAACGGAGATGGGCCGGAGAAGTGACCGGCCGGAGGAAGAAAGAGTCATGCTTCGGAAAGTAAGGGCGGTTTTGGAAGGCGCGAAAGACCGGGAAAGTTTTTTCAAGATCATCGCTTCGATCTTTCCGACCCGTGACTATCGCTACCAACTCATCGAAAAAGCCTATGATGATGGCAAAGATGCCTTCCGCGGAAAAAATCGGGAGGGGGGCGAGCGGTATTTTGAACACTTGCGGTCGGTGGCGCTGATCCTCATTCTTTATCTCAGGGTCAAGGACCACCGGGTGATCGCTGCTGGACTGCTCCATGACAATGTCGAGGACATTCCCCACTGGACGGTTGCCCGGATAGCCATGGAGTACGACGCCGAAATCGCGCTGCTAGTGGAATCCGTCTCGAAGCCTAAAGATATCTTTCCGGACAGAGAGGAATGTCACGCAGTATACCACGACATTCTGACGAGGGTTTCCCGGGAAGCGATTTTCATCAAGCTGGCCGACCGGTTGCATAATCTCCTGACGCTATGGTCCTGCAGTAGGGAAAAGAGGCACCGCAAAATCAAAGAAACGAAAAAACACTACCTTCCTCTCGCCGAGAAACATTTCGTGCTCTATCACGAACTGCTGGTGGCAATCGAGGAACTCGAGTCCGAAGGCAAATAGCCTTCGAGAAACAGCGCCGCACGGAAATTTCCGGCGGCGTTTTGAATTGGATGACTTTCCGGCATCGGGGTATAATGGATTGAGATGCGCCGAAAAATATTTGGAAAATATCATTTCTCGCTGGAACGTAATAGTAGAGTATAAGAAAAAACAAAGGCCGCATGAAAAAAAGCTTCAACAGGCAAAAAAAATTCATCTGGATCTTCGGAGCGATTATTATTTTACTGGCCGCATTGGCCGGCGGATTTTTTTGGCGCCAAAGAATCGAAACTGCTTCTTCCGGGCCGGCTCCGGCTGCCATTCCTCCGCTGCCGATAGAAATCAATTCCTTTCAGGGTGCTCTGGAAGTTCCGTCCGAAGAAAAAATCCAAAAACCTCCGCCGCCTCCTGTTTCCATGGAACGCCTCAAAACCCAGGGATGTGTGGCGGACGGACTTTTGACTAAATACAGTCCGGAAAACGACCGTTTTGTCAGCCTCATCAACCGGTCCAGCTGCTATTATCTGCATCGGGCGATCGAAACCTGGCTTGAGCCCCCGGACTTCAAAAAAATCAGCGGCGTGATGGACCAGATTACGAAAGAAAATGTGGTCTATGGCATGTTCATCGCCGAAGCCGTGGATATAAAGGCGAAATATCTCAACGAAAAAAAACAGCGCGATTTCGATTTCAGGCAGATGTGCCATCGGGACGGAATGTATGAATGGGGGGAGCATACCTGCGAGCCGACTTTTTCCAGCTCCGAATACCGGGACTATATAAAACAGATCACGCACAATGCCATTGATCTCGGCGTCCAGAGCTTCACTTTCGGACAGGTGTATCTCCAGGAAAGCACAAAACGGGATTATCTCCCCGAGATTGTCAGGGATATTCGGGATTATGCCGAAAAAAAAGGCGTTGATGTGGTGATCGGAGCGCAGACCGGGGCGATTACCGATCCGGAATATCTGAAGCGCTTCGACTACATCGAAGGCGGAGTGGGAATCGACAGCGAGGGAAATGTCGAAAACGGACCGTGTCTTTCCCGGAAAGGAAGCTGCTGGGCTTTGCTTTGGAACAAGGCCTATTCAAGTTCGGCAAAAAATGTCCTTTTGCATCTTGACTGGACCGGAATTGTCCAGGACGACCTGGATGTTTTTGCGCGCATGAGTCCGGAAAAAAGAGCCCGCACGCTCCGCAGCCTCTATAAATATTTCACCGCCAAAAAAATGGGATTTCTGATGCCGTATTTCGGAGTGCTCGACCGCAGCAACGGCGGATGTTTCGGTCCGAAAAAAAGATTCTACTCGCCGGACGAAGCCTATTCTTGCAAAGACGAAAAAACAATCGATTCGATATTATCCAAAAAAATTTGATTTTTCCTCCCGGTCAGATCATATCTGCCTTTCCCTTTTCATTTGAAAAAACGGAAGAATTGGATTAGGATAGGGGCATGTGCTAAAAGAAAGATATGGAAACGTATAATCCCGAAAAAACCAAACAGAGGACGTATCTGCCTGAATTGAAAGCTATCATTGAAAGAAATGAATTTCTTTTGCTGGGCCAGAAAGAATTGGCCGAGATGGGGGACAAAAAAGACACTCTCCGCCATTCCCAGCGCATGACCAATTTGGGATACCTTTTGGCGAAGCGGCAAAATTTTTCCGAAGGGGAGATCAAGTTTTTTGTCGAAGCCTGTCTTTTGCATGATATCGGGAAAATAGAGGTTCCATTGAGATATCTCACCCGCCCCACGAAAAAATTCAGCCCGAAAGATATGCAGGTGATAAAAAAACACCCCCGCCGCGGATACGAGATCCTGAAACATTCAAAAAGAAGCCCCCGGGTTTACTATCCCGTGCTTCTCCATCACCAATTCCAGGAAAAACCTTATCCGGAGACTAATGCCCGCACCCTGAAAAATCTGAGTGACGTGGAAGATGTCGATGTCGACAACGCGAGACTCCTGGCTATGGTTGATGTTTTTGACCGGTGTGCTTTCGGAGCAAAGAATATCGAGCCTTTGCCTTTGGATCAGATAAAGCCAGCGCTCATGAAACAGTTCAATCAAAAAAGCGACGAAGAAATAATCGATTTTTTGATAAGCCATCGGGAAACAATAAAAAATCTCAACCAGGGCTGATCCTTGAAATCGGAGGAGGGGAAATGGAAACCCAGCTGGAGGTCGCCTGTGTTTTCTGGGAAGCCCGGATAAAATTTCTTTTTCCGGAGAATAAATCGCATATCGAAGCGCCGGCCAATTTCGGGCCTTTTGTGAACATCCAAAATCTTTTGGCCTGGAGAAACAGTTTTCTGAAAACATTGAAGGAAAAAGTTGCCTGGATGTCCTGGGTCAAGATCAAGATTCTAAAGGAGGCGAATTTAAAAGTCCTGGAGTATTATGCCGAAGAAATGGAATTGGAAGGGTATATTCCTGTCGACGGCCTGATTCCGGAAGAGGAGGCTTGCTTATTCTTCAGCGAGAATATCCAGCAATGGATCTATGAATTCAATTTGCCGTTCAAGTAGGTTCCGGAAATACCCGGAACTTTTTTATTTTGGAAAATAAAAAAGGCGTCCCGGGGGGCGCCTTATGCGATGCAAAATATTTAGGCCAGATAAATTTTCATCCAGCCGTTCCTGTTCCGTATGGAGAAGAAAGCCTCGAACTGGGGGCCATAGGAACCGGGAGAATCGACGATGTATCCCTTAAGAAGCCAGTTTTCGCCGGAGCCGTCTTCCCTCTCGGCGCAGTTGATGATCACATCTACCCAGGCTCCCGACCCTTTGACCAGGCGGAACTTCACGAGGATACGCTCCCTGCTGTCGCCGTGCCATTGGGAAGTCATGAGCATAAACTTGTCCGGCCCCTTGTCGATCGGATACTGCCTGCCATTTTCGAAACGAATGGATGCCATACGGCACCTCCCTAATAATGTGCTGTATCCCGAAAAATCGGGACATCCTGCCCATACGGTACAGGAAAGTAAATATTATCATATTTTGGGATATTTGTCAATATAAGCATCTCGGTCGCATGCAGCTGGAAAAACACTGGAATTTCCCATTCCGCTGTTTTCTGGCTCCTATTGACAAAAAAGCGATATATACTATGATTTTTTGATAAATAAAAAGAAATCCCTCGCACAAGGAGGAGCCGGATATGGCCAAAAGGAATGATGAACCGAAGGAAGGAGATGTCCTTTTCGAACTTCAAAGCGTGAAAAGAGGACTTGAGGCAGTCAAAGACGCTGCCAGTCTAATACCAGGCGACTTGCGGGTAGCTCCGCAGGCAACGGCCAAATGGAAGGAGCCGTACGCATACCACCCGCTGTTTCTCGAGGTGGAAATCTATCCGGCCCGCCTTGAAGATCAGGACTGCTGGCTGCTTCTTAAGCAGCACGATTTCATCGGCTATTACATTTCAGAAGCCTTTGTCATCTCCAAAGAGTACGGCCAGCAGCTCATCGAGAGGCACTCCGGCAAATCGGAGAACGGGAAGCTTTCCTTGAAGATTATTATTAAGAAGCGCGGCCATGATTGCCATGCCTGCATCGAGGGCCACCCTGGGATCTGGGAAGCAGGGAAAACTGGCGCCGAGGCCGTGGGAAAATTGATCCAAATCCATGGCAAGACTCTCGGGATTGAAATCCAGTGGTCTGACGAAACCTGGACTCAGCGGTATCTCGCGGGAGATCCGCTGACGAAAAGTTAGTCAAAAAGCATTTGGCCTAGCGAGGCCACAAATCCAAAAGCCGGCGGCTTACGTCCCGGCTTTTTAATTTCTTTATTTCCAAACAAATTTTTGCGCCATTGATTGATGCGGAAAAAGAAATATGCTATAATATATCCGTAAATAACTTTTAGAAAAAAACAAAATGAAAAGGAGGAGCAAAACAAAAGTGAAAACGAATTGCGGGCCGTGCGGTCCGGAAAGTATCAAGGGTTCGGCAAAATCTGGCCAAGTGCTGATAGCGGGACTGGTGGTCGTCATCATTTTATCCGTAGTGGTGATCGGAAGCGTTCTACATTCGTGGAAAAGCCAGTTTAAAGATTGGAAACAATGTTCACGCGGAACAGAGGTTGAAAATTTGCAGGCACAGATCAATTCTCTCAAAAAAGAAGTTGCCAAAAACAAACTTTATGCGCTCGGCAAGGCAGCAAATCAAAATCAGCCGGCAGCCTCGGTTTCCTCATCCGCATTTGAAGCGGCGGTGAACGGAAAAGATTTCACTGAAGTTGAATCGCTTATGGCTGCCCGGGTCAATTACGTCGTTGATTCGAGCGACTGCTGCGGAGATATTACTAAGAAAGAAGCAGCGGCCAATCTTAAAAAATATATCGCTGGCGCAAAGTCTTTCAATTTCAACCAGGACCAACAGGTTGTCAAGCAGATGAAGGTAAATTTGGCCGACACTTTTGCCAAATACACAATCGGAATTGCCGACAATAAAATGGTCTTGTCGTACCACTTGGATTCCCAGGGAAAAGTGGACGATTTGATGCTTTCGGCATCGCACCTCATGTATGATCTGGAATAAAATTGCATCATGATTTTCGAAAAACCGCGGCATGGGCCGCGGTTTTTTTGTCCAGGTTCTTGACATAAGGCCGGAGCTTGCTAATATAAATTCTGTATTGAATAATATCCAAGCCAAAATCTATTCTCCGAACTATTCTTTCTTCTGGTTTATATGCCAGGCCTGTTTTGGTTTGAATGGAATTTCTCCCAGAAGATAAGACAAAAGAAATTGTGAGCAAACCAAGGCCGGCCATCAAGGCGCGGTTTTTTGTTTTCAAAAAAATTCGGAAAAAGAGGAGGAGTCTTGACGGAACTCATTGAAAACAGGCAAAAAGGGCAGAAAGTGGCCCGGATTCTCGACATTCCCAGCGCGTGCCTTTCCGATCTCCAGGCGATTGGCGAGCGGGTCAGCGAGATCCGGGACGATGGCGACAAGATCATCATTGTTGCCAAGAAAAGATAACCGTAACCTGCCGGCGGGTGAACCTACCTGCCGGCAGCTCCCAATTTTTGCGAAAGCAGGGAAGTGTTCCTAAGGATCTGTTTATTTCTCAAATAAAGGAATTTTTGTTAGGATGAAAGCGCAAAAAGGGGACTGATCCTAATAGCCAAAATCAATGAGTCTTGAAAATGCGGAAGATAAAAATATCCTTTTGAGAAAATGCGACGGAAGAGTTGGTCAGATCGTGCCGCCCAAAAAAGGACGCTTCTTGGAAGAGGGCACTTTCGGTTCGGTCTATCAAAGCGACGTCCATACAAAAAGCGAAAGCCTGAACCGGGAGATCACGCTGGTTGCCAAGGAATTCAAGAAGGCGGGCGGAGCCGAACGCGCTTTTGAAACTTATGGAAAATTGAAGGGCATGGGCCTCAAGGTTCCGCCGACCTATCGTCTGGACCGGGAAAACAATCGAATCTTCATGACGGACTATAACCGGGGTGGAAATGTCGCTCTCTCTTCCACCAGCAGCAACAACCACGCGGAAGGCCTGATGATCAGAAATGTTCTCAATCTGGAGAGCCTCAAAAAAGAAATTGAAAAACAGTGCGCGCTGGCGGCCCAAAACCGCGTCCGGCTTCCGCAAGACGCTTTCTTTTTCATCGTTCCGAGAAAAGGCGGCGATGTGAATATCGATTTTGTGATCGCCGACCTCGATCTCATTTTTTCCGAATACGCGAGAGAGCTCAATCTCGATGAAGAGGGATGCCTCAAGGAAAATAATACAAATGCCAGAAACGCCCTCAAGAACATCATGAAAAATTTTTCGGAATAAAGAACTTCAAACAAAAGCAAATTAAAAAGGCCCGAAGGGATAACCCTCCGGGCCTCGTTTTTTTCCGCGCTTTCCGTCAGCAGTTTTTGAGAAGGTGCGGGAAAATATCTCTCCAGAGCAGTCTGGCTATGCGGCCGCTTTCAGAAAAAGTGCCGACAATGGCCTGGGTGACTTCCTGGTTTGACATGTAGAGGTTCATGGATGAGATGCGCCAAAGGCAGCGGCGGGACTGCAGGTAAATTCCGCTAGCCGGAAGGAAACCTGCCGAGAATATAACCATGATCATGCCCGGAGTCCGGAACCAGGTATCTCCGGCCAGCCGGAAGACGGCGAACGAAACCACAGCTCCCACGCCGCAGACCAGGCTGATCCACATGAAAGTCCGGAAGTTGCGCATATGCTCGCGGATATTTTCGGCCAGGTCGTTTTCATCCTTGACGAATAGGCCGTCTTTGAAACTGATCCAGAAATTCCGGACTTTTTCCCGCGAGTGCCTGGCGAAGGACCGGATCCAGCGAAAAAATGCCGGCACGCCTTCGAGGAGCATGATCCACATTCCGGCACAAACAAGCGCCGCGAAAAGTGAAAAAAATACTCTCAAAATGATCCAGTTCTGAAAGGCAGGCCAGGATCCCGACCGGAAAAAATAGAGAATAAAAGAGCCGACAAAAACCCCAACCGTCGTGATTCTGAGAAAGAAAAGGGCCATTAGATTGCTCCTCCCCTTGGTTTTTTGCTACCCGAAGTATAGTATAAAAAATCAATTTTGTCAATACCTATCTGAAAACGGATAAAATTTCGCCGCCAACCCTCAATGAAGAAAGCTAGCGGCATTTTCAGTTCCAGTTCACCATAAGTGTCCAGGTCGGGCTGGCGCCGGGCGCTATGTCCGCCGAACGAGACAGCTTCTTTCCATCGGCAGTGACTGCCTCAAGAAGATGAGCCCCGGGCTTTACCTGATATGTCCGGAAAAAGCCTGGACCGATGTCATCCATCACGTTGCCGTCCAGAATAAACCTGACCGAAGTGTCATAATTGTTCTGAACAGTGATTTGAGACCAGTTTTGGGCCTGTGCGGAATCAGTCGCCAGGAATCCTCCGAGGGTGATAGCAATCGTCATTGCCATAACCATAAACAGTCTAAACTTTTTCATCCTCTCCACCTCCTTGATGAATTAGGTGATTCAAATTTGTTTCGATTCTAGCAACACAAAAAATCCTCGTCAAATTGTCCCCAATTGACTAAAAAAGAATCGTATCATATATTATAAAGTCGCGTGCATCATCTCATGCGGCAATTTCGGGCTCATTGGCCCGCACAAAAAGGAGAACACCTATCGTGGAAAAGTTCATTCGAAATTTTTTGGCAATCGGCCTGGGGAGCTACTTTGGTAGCCTAGTCGCGCTCCAAGTGGGCGAACGCTTCTTTTGGGCGGGGATTGTCATGGGCGCGATCTTCGGATATCTCTCGGTTGATTTCGGGGAAGTCCTGACTGCTGTGAGACGGACTTTCAAAACGGTTTTCCGCTTCAAACCGACGGAATTCCAAAAGGCTGCCAACCTCATGATCTTCATGATGTTTGTCAATGCCGGCACATTTACCCTTATCGGCTATGCGGCCGACTCGTGGGCTTTCCCGGTCCTGGATCTGAAGATTCGCATTTTGTCAGTGCTTGTTGTTTTCAGTATCTTCACTATCTTTGCCGGCATCTTCAAAGGGCAGTTCGAGACGATCAAACTGCGGGTCGCAGGGAGTCTGTCCGAAACCGGCAGGGCGATCGACATTTCAATCTGCCGTATCGCTGCGCGCTACCTGAGTCCGGTCAAAGCCGTGACTTATTGGCTCGTGCTGGCTCTAGCCTATTTAGGAAAAGGTGTATTGTGGGCCATCGCGCATTTTCCCGAAGGGATGCGCCGCATCGGCCTGTTCGGAAAGACCGTCTTTGCTATGATCCACAATGACCGGCGCCTCGTCCGCCTCTACTACTGCGCTCTTGGCTCCGGCATTGGATATGTCTTTGGCCGGCCGATCATGGGGTTCCTCATTGGCGGGATCATCGGCGCCGTCTGCGCCTTTTTCATCCCGCGGCTCGTTGCGCCGAAATCCCAAGAAACCGCTCCCTAAAAACGGGGTATAAAAAAGAATTTTCAAAAGTCCGGTGGACATGTTCCACGCGGACTTTTATATTATTTGAAAAACCGTCCTTTCTGGAGGCTGTTTTTTTATTCCTCCAAAGAATAATGCCTATCATTTTAAAATTACCTTGAATTACGAAACTGTAAATCACCAATAGAATTCAAGCAAAGGAAAAACATTCAAATTGTTTGGATTCGATTGATGGTTTTCTGAATTGTGAATAAGTTTTTTCTCACTCTTTGACAATATTAAGCGATTTGATAAGCCAGCAGACTGTAAATATAGTTGGCGAAATATCCGTCCACTGATCCGGGCAGACTCGTGACGAGTCCGCAAAACATCTTGAGGGTTCGGAAATTCAGTTCAATGACGGCTCTTGAATCGTAGAGAATCTGTTGAAACTTGGTCATCATGACTTTCATGTTTTTTCTGGGCTTTACGAGAAAGATTCTTTTTCCTTTCCGGTAGAATTCCCTTTGCAGTTTTTCTTTGATATAGCCTGCGTCTCCGATTAGAATTCCCAGTAAATCTTTGCTCATCGGAATGACCATTTTCCGGTCGTCGACATTCGCGCCGGTGAATCTGACTTTTAGAAGTTTCCTTCTGAAATCGCTGATAATGTGCATTTTCAGGCCGAAATACGCGCCTTTCCCGTTTCTGCCGAATGTGGCAAACCCTTGCATTGTTTTGTGGGCGTTGGCATTTTTGAACAGACACACGGGAATGTCAGTAGAATCGATGTGTTTCACGAAATGCTGATTTTGCTCATTGCGCTTCAGAATTATCACCAGAACCAGCATGGCCAGATGATACCAGCGGTTGAGATTAACAACCAAAGTTTTGTAGGAGCATTTGAGATTGAATATCTGATGGATTGATTTCTTGGTGGCGATGTTCTTGCTTTTCCAGAAGAGAGCCATTGAAACTGTTTCAACGAGCGGGATTGCCAACTTTCGACCTGTTGATTTTTTGAACTTATCAAGCCTTAATGTCTTGGAGAAAAAAACTTACCACTTTCCGGATCTTGTTGTAAACTGGAATTGCTACAGTTTTCATAGTGGTGTGGAATTTGGAAATTACATTTCTATTCTACACCATTATGAGGACTTTAGAGAGAGTTTCGTAATTCAAAGAAATTATTAATTGTGCTAATAAATCCGCGATTTATCTCCAATCCGAAGTTCTAAATTTGTTCTGTATTGGCAATAAATAAGCTTATATAAGCCTAAATAATTCGATATAATTTGACATTTCATAAACATTATGCTAAACTATAAGGTTATTTGATCATTCTTTCTCTTAGCTCCCTGAACGCAAATGTTTGTGTTTTAGGGTATCTGGGAGAAAGGGCGGCTCCTTTTTACTCTGGTTCTTTTTTGCCCCCGATAACTGACTGTCTGGAGGACTGACTGATGAAAAATGAGGAGAATTCGGCTGATGGCGGTGTGATGTACTACGGGAAGATCATTTCCATTCCCGGCGACGAAGGCTTTGCCTTTATCGGAATCCAGACGGTAACCGATGAAGACGGCGGGAAGCCTGAGGATTTTCCAACGAAAGAAGACATCTTTCTCCATCAGGATGAATGTGCCAGCTCGCTCAGAGTCGGCATGACCGTCGGCTTTTATGTCGGCGAAGACCGCCGGAGAGGCGAAGGCTACTGCCGCGCTTTTGGTGCCATTGAATTGGTGACGGCTGAGCTTCTGCCGAGCAATGCACCGCCGGTTCCCGGTTTTTACGCCATGACCCGGGTCGAAGACAATGCCTTGGTTCCGCTGTCTCCCCGGTCGAGCTATCACCTGGCCGCCAAAGAGGTTCCTTCCGAAACGGTCGAGAAGGTGATCTTAAACGAACCGATGCCGGAAATTCCGAGAGGCTGCAACGATTTCTCTGAAGACGAAAAGATCCGGCTTTTGGCCGAGATGCTTCAGCTTTTCTTTCCGGCTATGGCTCACTTCAGCGCTGATTTCGATGTGCTCAATATGAGCAGCGAGGAACTGGACCAGGCCGTTCGGGACAGCGAAGCCGACCTCGAAGCCCTTGGGATGACTCAGCAGATTGAAGAGATCAGAAAAGAAGTGGAGCGCTTCAAGGGCATGAAAAACACACTAAGGCTGATCTTCGACGACGGACTGGTGCGTCCGGACACCATCATTCCGATCAAATACCTGCCGGATCTTTTCGTTGCGGCCCCGGTATGGTATTTCTGGCTCAAGCCGGAGAAGATCGGCCAAACCGAAGAGGCTTGGGCGAATGAAGACCCCGTACCTCAAGAAGAGATCCGGTACTTCTGCGGCCTTTTCCCCAATCGGAACTGGTCCGATACCTACCAGATGTTCAATCGGCGGATGCGTTCGCTTAAGATGTACAGCGGCGACAAGGTTCCGCCATTCGTCTCCCGGAGGCTCAGAAAGGCAGTGGAGGCATTTGATTATGTCGTCATTGTTACGCCCTACCATCAGGAGGCGGGAAAAGACTGGCAGGATATCAAGTGGCTGCAGCTCATCGATCCCTATGTCCTCGGTTTCAAAAAGGGCATTCCCTACTTCTTCATCCTGGCCCGTTTCAGCGATTCCGGCACCTTCCCGCTATATCACGAGATGGTTGCCGATACCGTCGAATTCCTGCGGGCAAACAAGGCGAAGCTGGAAGGGTTCAACAAGGTTAGCGCCCCGTTCTGGTTTGATGGTGAGCGTCAGGAAACAACTTCACTCCACAGCCTCGGAACAACGCTGATGGCTCATACCGACCGGCTGATCGAAGCCTTCGAGCAGGGAGATCTGTTTGATTGGCTCCGGAACGGTTCCGACTATAAGGCCAAGTAAAAATTTGGCTCAGGGCGTTTTCAATAAAACGCCAAAACAATTCACACAACGTACCCGGGAAGACCTTTCCAAAGGATCCCTCCCGGGTCTTTTTTTTGAAAAAATTATTCCTGACATTCCCGGCCTTCCGGACTTGCCATCTCAAAATATTTTTGGTATAAAGGATAGTCGCAGCTGTTTAAAAATCGAACGAGAAAATTATTCAAAATACGATAATCTGAATTTGGAGGGGGCGCCATGAAAGAAGATCTCAAGATGTATCTTCGGGAATTTCTGGAAAAGCTGGAAGTAAAGTGGCATCAGCCACTTTATGTCGATGGCATGAGTGTGGGAACGGATTTCAGAAGCATCTCCCTCAGCGTCGATCGATCCCAGATAAAACCGATACCGATTCTTCTCCTCACTGGATGGGGTTCCGGCTGGGAGGGAATTTTGCCGCTGGCTTTCTCACTGGCCTGCCGGGGATACAGGATCATCCTCGTGTCCCTTCCCGGATACGGAGAATCAAAAAATCCTCCGCCGCGGTACTGGAAGAAAGATCTTTTCGGCCACCATGCCGGTATCGCCATAAAGGTCCTCCAGAAATTCGCCGTCGAAAAAGCCTATTTCGTCGGCCACTCAATGGGCGCCGAAATTTTAGCCGAAGCGGCCCGGAGATGCCCGAAAAGATGCGAGAAGCTCCTGCTTCTACATCCGTCAGGGGTTGAAAGAGCAGGCTTTTTCGGAAAAATCGCTCTCATATGGAATTTCGTCGCCTCCGGAATCCGGCTACGCAGGGAATATCAAGCTTCGCCGGAAAGCCAAGACGATCCCTTGAAAGAGCTCATCGATTTCTGCGGGAAGCAAAAAAGTCCTTGGCTCGGTCGGCTTAGGCAGAGGCGGGCGGAGTTTCGGGAAGTGTCAAAAGGAAGACTTTTGGAAAAAGTGAAAGAAGTATCTTCGCCGATCGCTTTTCTTTCCGGAGGGCGGGATACTGTTTATCCCGCGTGGGATAACTTCGGAATAATCTGTATGGTTATCCCAAAAAGAAAAATCCGGTGGAAAATTATTCCCGAAAACCTGCACAACCCGACTTTGTACAACTCGGAAAAAACGGCAGAAGCGATCGATGAACTGCTAATCAACGATTAGGAGGTGATCATGTTATCTCAAGAAAAGAGACTGCTAATTTCCCAAAAGATTCGGGTAGCGCTCGTCACTATTTTGGCCCTGTCGGTCTTTGAGCTGATTTTGGGAAAAGTTCTGAACAGGATTATTCTCGCTCCCGATCTGGGACTCGTTCTTGTCCTCGGGAGTCTCGGCTTGACCTTAGTCGCTTCTCTCAGGATAAGAGAAATCAAAAAGGGCAAATGAGCCCGCCAACCGAAAAAAAGAGAAACTTCTTAAACCGCCCCGGCTTATACAGCGGGGCTTTTTTATTCCCCGCTAGAAATGCGGTTTTCTTGAAAAATAAAGGAATTTTTGCTAGGGTAAAAGGGTAAGTAACATGTTACGTAACACGTGTCTGCCAACGAGTCGGGGGAAAGAAACAAACATATGCAGAAAAAAATAGAAGCAATCGAAGAAGAGATAAAAAACCTTCATTATAATCCTCTGCAAATAAAGCACAGCTTTTCGGATGCCGGAACAAAAGAGCTCTATACCGGTTTTTGGGATGTCCACGTCAATCCGGTGATCGAATACAGCAAACAAATGGCGGAAAAATACAAAGCCGATGCGGATGCGATCTGGCTCTCGGCGATACTCCACGATATTGCGCGTCTCAGTGATGAAGAACCACACGACGAGATCGGATCCGAAAAAGCATATGAACTTCTCCTCGAAAAAGGTTTTGAAAAAGACTTGGCGGAAAAAGTGAAGGGAATCATCCTGACCCACCGCTGCCGGAAATATCCGCCTGAAACATTGGAACAAAAAATTTTGGCGACGGCTGACGCGATGGCCCATTTTCTCCCACCTTTCTATTTCTGGACGAGCAAATATTCCAACCTGCCTTTCGCCGATCAGATGGAAAAATTTATGAAAAAAATGGAAAGGGATTTTCACGAGAAGATATTTTTCGAAGAGGAAAGGGAAACAGTAAAAAGCATTATGAGATATTAAAAGGTTGGTGTGGTTATAATTCACTAAAATGAATAGTCACCCTGGTCTCGATGAGCCGCAATTTCAAGTTATAAAAAAGGCGTCCCGGTGGGGCGCCTTTTGAAGCGAGAAACTATTTTTTTCTCAGCCGTTTGATTTCCGCATACGCGATTTCCCGCTGATGGTGAGTCAGATATCCATGCGACGTCCCTTTAGTAATGGATCCCATCAGCATGAATTTGCCAAAACCAAGGACCATGACAGAGAGATCTACTGCGGTTTCGAGATCCTGGAGGGGGTGCCGGTTGCTGGCAAGGAGGATATGAGCCATCTCGTGCGACATTGCGTAGACGAAAACCTCATATGACTGCCTGGCAAAATGTTCCGCGTCAACAATAAGCGGAAACGACGCATCGGAAAATTCGGGACTTCCATACAAAGGCAGAGATGCCGGATAGGAAACAATTGCCGCAATGGAATGTTTTTTATGCGGCATGCGACGCAGTGCTTCTCTCGTGGCCTCGGTTATGTGCGGTGACTGCTGGACGAATGCCAGAAAACCGCTCTTTACCAAGGTTACCCCGATGCCGCAGGAGAGACCCATAAAATTTTTGATTTCCCGGATCACCTTTGTCAGTTCTCCCCGGAAAAAATAACGTTTTGCCATGCGCGCGTCAAAGTCCATCCGGATGCCAAAAGACGCAACCAGCTGGCTCAAAAAAATCAAAATGTCCCCGTCAGAGAAACTCCCTCGCTCTATCACGCGCTTGTCTCCTTTATGCGGATATAAAAAAAGAACAGCAAATCATCATACATCACCATTCTTTTCTTGTCAAGCTGGTGAAAACGCATATTTTCTTGAAAAATAAAGAAATTTGGAGTAGGATGAGAATAACATGGACACGCAAAACTGGTATCAAAACTTGATCAAGCCCTCTTGGGCGCCGCCTGGCTGGCTCTTCGGACCGGTGTGGACGGTTCTTTATGCTATTATCGCCGTTTCATTCGGTTATGCGGGCTATTTATACTGGAAAGGCCGGATATCTTTTCTCATCCTCTTGCCGTTCATTTTGAATCTCATTTTCAATTTCGCTTTCACGCCGATCCAGTTCGGCCTGCAAAACAACCTGCTGGCCGCCATGGATATCCTGCTGGTCCTCGGAACACTCATCTGGGCGATGACGGCGATTTATCCCCACGCCCGCTGGGTCGCGCTGGCAAATATTCCATATCTTCTGTGGGTCATTTTCGCGACAGTGCTTCAGCTCACAATCACGCAAATGAATTGGAAATAAAATTATGACAAAAACATTCAAATTATTATTTCTTTCCGCCTTTTTCTTTTTGCTGGCAACTTCTTTTTGCCAAGCCGCCCCGCGCCAAGTCCTCAAAGGCGAGGCAACGGGAAAAGTTTTCCTTGGCGGCGAGCCATGGGGAACCGGCAAGGTGACTTTCACCAATATCTCTGGGGATGCGTCTTTTGTGGTAACTTGCGAAAAAGACATCTCGGCCGGAGCGAATAGCGCGAGCTGCAAAGGAACCGATGTAGATGGATTTTTTTCCGGCGGTCCAAATGGCTATGCCGTCTTTGGCTCCGGCAGCAGTTTGATCACTCTCCAACTGGTGGACGGAAAAAAGTTTACCTACGCGCAGGGCGGAGTGACGGCGGAACTTGAAGTCGCCGACCCGTCCATTTTCAATAACTGGGATGCGGTTGATGAGGATGAAGTTCAATTTGAGCCGGAAGAATATGACCCCAATGCGCCACTCACGGATTCGGGCGCGCGCGCCGCGGATATTGACGGACAGGTGGAGATTGCTTGTCCGCCAGACTTTGACGCCTGGGATGTTCTCAAGCCCGGCCGGGTGATCTATAACCACTGCCGTCTCAAGACCGGCGAGGACAGTACGCTTCGCATTTCTTTTGGCACTATGTCTTCATTTGTGATGAGGCCCGAAACGGAAGTCATCATCAATGAGGCCACGAAAGAAAAAAGCAATTTTCAGCTTCTCTTTGGCGGCATCTGGGCCAATGTCAAAAAAATGGCCAGAGGAGAAGAGTTTGGATTCAAAGGCAGTCAGGCAGTTGCGGGAATCAAAGGCACCACTTTTGTCATGGAAGAAACGGGCGAGGAAACCACGCTCAAGGTGATTGAGGGGGAAGTGGCATTTACCGATAATGCAAAAGGGGAGACGGAAGCGGTCCGCGCCGGCGAAGCGCTCACGGCTGATGCCAAGGGATTGGGAGAAAAAAATAATTTTGACATAAGCGCCGAAGAAAAAAACTGGAACACATCGGCACTCGAAAACAAAAACGAAGAGACTAAAGCAGAACCCGCCCAAAAACCGAAGAATTATCTCGGGTGGATCATCGGCGCCGGTGCTCTCATTGCAGTTCTGGCGGTGGGGATGGCAGTTAGGAGAAAAAAGAGGAGTTGATGGAAATAAATTTATAAGAGAAAAAGCGGGTTTTGGCGTAGGATGAAAATATATGGAAAAGCCACTCAACGTTGAATTTGAAAAAGCCAAAAAATTCATCGAAAAATATCTTCCAAAGCCTCAAAAGGGCGAAAGAAAGCCGGTTCTTCCGCACTCAATCCGGGTCGGAACATATCTTTTGGAAAGAAACTATTCCCGCGATATTGTTCTGGCCGGACTTTTCCACGATACGCTCGAATTTTCCGGCCTTACGGAAAAAATTATCAAAGATGAATTTGGCGAGAATGTGGCAAAACTAGTGAAAGCTTGCACAAAAGAACGCTCGATCGAAAGCTCGGACGAAAGAATTGAGGAACTTGCCAAGCGGGCGTCGAGAGCAGGAAAAGATGCTCTCATTGTGCGAGCGGCCGACACGATCGATAGTTTCAAATATTATACCGAAACCAGAAATCTTCCCGAACTCGAATACTGCCGCAAAAACGCCGAAGCGATAAAAAAATATATGCCGGATAATGTCGATGACCCGATATTTGAGGAGTTGGAGAAATTACGTAATTAATTACGTAATTCCGGCGGGGCGAGAATATTTTATTCATTATGCTTGATCCAGGACTAAATGCTTAGCGAAAAATCCAAAAGAATAAAAAAGAAAGTATTTTACGTCCTGCTGGCAATCTTGGCAGTGACATATTTTACTCGGGATGACTACCGCCAAGTTACCGACATCGCACCTGAAGTGATCAGGGGGCCGATCCAAACTCCGCTCAAGGGAAAAGACGGCATAAGATTTGCAAAGGATAACTATGAATACGA